>Ga0126342_10000251_pt1 | contig 49676 bp, 45 predicted proteins | sample Cyp1metagenome_FD_92528 | JGI IMG/M metagenome (GOLD analysis project Ga0126342, IMG submission 92528) | Coral microbial communities from Lord Howe Island, Old Settlement Bay, Australia - Cyphastrea 1 metagenome | ecosystem: Host-associated > Invertebrates > Cnidaria > Coral ...
TGTGCTTCGCGCCACAACGGCGTGCAATTTTTCATCTCTCATCTGGCCAGCTGGCTCCGCACCCGCCGCTTTAGCGAGCCTACTTTTCGACCCTCCGGAGTCACAAATCATTGGAAAAACACAGTGAATCGCGACTTTCCTACTTTTTCGCGCATCTTACTCTTTCTCTTCTACTCTTATCTCTTCTAATCTTTCTCTTCTCTCTGCCTCTTCCCTGTTCTGCTTTTCATCTGTCCATGTTGTCGGAAGTTTGACTTCTAAACTTCCTTCGATAATAACCCTTGAAATATCATGGCCATGCATTTTGGCTTGACTATAAAAGTTATGATCATATATACACGTCCCAACACCATCCAAGAAGACTAGAGATACGAAAGTCTCTTGATCAAGGACGAGCAGGCTGCGGCGCCTGAAAGTGCTGGGACCGGTCAAGGATTGGAATGATATGGGGATATGATATGTATGGTAAACACATATCAATATATATAAATTTATCATATATAGGATCAATGTCAATAATGTCTATGATAGAATTTCAGATCCTTAGAAAGTTAGGTTATTGAAGAAAAGCTAGGTTTTCCATGGAAATCAGCAGAAAGTCGAGGTTTCTGTTTGCGACCTGTGAAAAGTAAGGTTATGGTTGCTTAAGGAATGTGTCCTTGAAATGAGCGAGGCCACGATCCGGATCTCGGAGTAGGGCATTGTCGAGCATCGACTTGTAAAAGGAAGCTGACCCTACAAGGGCATTCTTTAAACATGGTCCGTGCTTATCTGCATCCTATGTTGTAATACCGAGCCAATCATCAATTAAATCTTCATATTCAGTCCAGCTAGATTGGCCATCAAATTGTGGAGGTGCCTTAGGAGTCATTTTGATGCCTAGCCGATTTTCGGCGTGACTGGCAGCATAGGCTTCTTCAAATGAGACAATTTGAAGTTGCTCTTCGTCTGAGTCCATGTTGTGGATTAAGACCATGGCAGCGGTTCTAGATTGACCTACAAGTTGCCTTCGCAAGTCCGAATTTCGGAGCAGATGCTAAGAACAACTGCTGTACAAGTTTTCGGAACTTGGCGAGGCACAGGGCTCCGCTATCACTTTGAGGTAGCAATCCCCTTATTGAGGGAGCCCTGGATCTACGTAAAGACGTTAGAACACTTGTGGTCAACGCGGCGGCAAGCTACACCTTTTTGCTGCGGTATGCAAGCAAGTCTTGAGCCACGGAGTGGCGCAGTGGTTATATGAATGAAGGTGAACATGTCATGTACATGCAACACTGTGATCATGCATTGTGTAGACACGTCCCCAAAAATAGATTACAGGGGGAGAGGGGTTGGAACGCTGGACCATATATGTCATGTCATGTCATGTTATGTTATGTGTTTTGATGTGACGCAATGCAATGCAATGTATATATGTCATGTCATGTCATGTCATGTTATGTTATGTCATGTCATGTCATGTCATGTTATGTGTTGTGATGTGACGCAATGCAATGCAATATATATATACCTGGATATTCATTGGTTACAAATTTCTTTCCAGGGCAGATTTTGGTTTGATTTCTGTCCATTTTCTGTAGATTTGTCCATTTCAAAATAAAAATTACCATTTCAAGAAAAAAACTTACCACTTCATGTTTTCATTTTTGAGTCATGATGAATCTGCCCGGGTATTTCCGCCCTTTTCCCGGGAATTTCCGCCCAGAAAAATCGACACATTTTCGCAAAGTAGAGCAATATCAGCCCAAAATAGGTACGAAATCCAAAATTGACCACGGTAGTCAAAAAATGACCATTTCCAGCTCCTTTACACGAAATCCGCCCTAAGGGCAGAAATCTTGCAAACGGACAATTATTTGTGTCCTTTCGAAGATCCAGGTGTGCATATATATATAATATATCATTATATATAAAGGTTAGTATAATCCCATATATATATATCATTATATATATCATGAAGCAACAGGGGTAAATCGCAGCCACTGCTCATCTTTTCCACCCAAGAAACTCTTTCCGTACCATCTCCAGACACCGATCTGCGAGGTCGGGGCCTTCCGTGTGAAAGGCTTTGGCGTAGCAATTGCCCGAACTCTCGTCGTTGCCGATGATGTTCTCGGGGCGATAGAGATCCTTAGGGTCGCAGCCCGGGGGGCAGTTTGGACATTTCGAGGAAACACATGGGGAAAGTCATGGAAGATATGGGAAAATCATGACACATAAAGAAAAATCATAGAAAACATGGGAAACATATGGAAATAAAACATGGAAACTCCCTAAATTCCTGTGCCATGGAGTATCCCCAGATCTGGTCTTGCTTTTGATGGGATGGCGACTAAATCTGTGGGCGATGCCTGATGCTTAAAAAACCGATGGGATGCAAGGCGCGGGTGTAGAAAAAAAAGTTAAATAATCCTATGCAATGCGGCTGTATGTATGTATATATACAATTAGATATTATATGTGTCTAATATATATATATATATATATATTAGATATCTAGTGTTTATATATATATACACCATCATTTCGACAAAAGAAGTTTCGGCAAAAGAAGGCGGTTCCGTTTGCTGACTATCATTCATGGTGACATCGTTGCGATGAAATCGCTCGTGATAGATAGAAGATGAAAGAGAGAACTGGGTACACCCAAATCCAGTCGTTTATCATCATGCTCCCCATCGAAGTTGTTCTTTTGGTGTCCCCTCTGTCAATTTTGGCTATGAAAAAAAACACGCCAACTTCCATAGGCAAATCATCGAAGTAAATGTGCCATAGCGATGTTGAATCACTAGAAGGTAAACTAGTAAACAGCCATCAAATCAAAAATCCCAATGTCCCCATGGTTCGATCACCCAGAGCAGCCGTTGTCAGCCGGGCATCTCCAACTTTGGGATCCTGCGCCACTGAAGCCAGGTCTCCAAGGTTGGTATCCATGAGAATGGCGCGGGGCACGTGTCCTGAGGCAACGATAGAGGCCAAGGCCCATGTAGTTCGATGATATTCCTTGATGAAGCTATGAAAAATATGACTGTCCAGAGCAAAGCGTTAAATTACCAAAGAGGAGTGAGGAGTTTGAGCTAGAAAAATCAGGGTTTGAACGGGGTTTAACCTGACATATTATAGTGGGATTTTGACCCACGAGAACGTGTGGTTAAGTGCAAGAGTGAAGAACTAGCGATGTAATCGAAAAAGACTGAGGGTACAACTCAAAATAACTCAAGTAGAAGTGTAGTGATTGTCGAGCGATTCCTGGGATCTTGGTTTTTTTTTCCGAGAATCAGGATACCCTGGCTTTTTGTGCGCCATTCAAATGGTTCTTTTCTTTTACTCAGTGCCACGCGAACTATGCGAGTGTCCCCCATACTTGGATCTCATTTTCAGTTCAGGGTGGTAAAAACCATCGGTTCCCAGTCAATGTTCTGTCAAATCAGCTGACATGCGATCAATGAGTCTAGCATTCATGATCTGAATTCTTTCTGATTGCGTTGAGGCGTGTTTGACTGAAGTGCTAGAAGTACGACGTTTTCGATACCCCACACCTTGGGCCCCTACGAGACCCCTACCGTCAAGACCGGCGGGGATGATCAGGCACTATTCAAGCGGGACTGATTTCACAAGGTATGGGGTATTGAATAGTCGATGTCATATCCGCCGACCCCGGCAGGTGCAAGGGGGAGGGCGCCAGGGAATCAGAGTTCCACCACCACCACCACAACAACAACAACATGCGGCCGTTTTGCGCTATGTCTTTGGCTCTTTTAGGACATTAGGGACTCTTTGTTCGAGGTTTTGTGGCATCTCAGAGATGTTTAGGGGTGGCGGAAGATGTTTTTGCTGCCGTTGTGCACTATTGCACGATTTCTTTAGCACGGATTTCAGACAGGACGTTAGGGACTTTGTGGCCGAGGTATTGTGGCATCTCCGTTCTTCGCTGCCCTGCTGTTTAGGCGTGGCGGAGGCTCGTTTTTGCTAAGGGCATGAACAATGATAAAGAAGCAGCTATTGTTCCTATGCAATATATATATATATATGTAGAATATATGTCGTTATAATATATATATATATATACATATAATATGTATAAATATATATATATATAATTTATATAATTACTGTATATCATATTATATATGCGTAAATATAGATATGTCGAGTAAAATATCTATATCTATATAATAACATATCATTATCATATCTATACCTATCTTCTATCTATCTATGTGTATATATATATACACACTGCCAGCGGAGCTTGGTCAAACTCGTCCTTTTTTCCGGGGTCGCGGCAGGGGCGGCAGCCCTTAATTTTCCATAAACCCTCCAGCTGTTGGGGCACCCCCACTTCGGAAACCTGGACTGCTGCCAGAGTGGTGACCTTGAAGACCTTAAAAAACACCTAAACTTAAACACCATCTAGAAACAATCTCAAATCCAAGGCTCTCTTACTTCTCCCCTCATTGAAGAAGACATCCAAGTAGCCTTGCTGCTCCCCCTGTTGACAGCCGCGCTGGTCGTGCTTGTCCACTTCAATTTGATGTTCCAGGCAGAGTTGCCGCCAGAACCAATTGCCGATCTGATTGCCAGCTTTGCCGATCCTGATCGACCCGGACGCCCAAACGGCCCAAACCGGCAAGGCTAGTAATAATGTCCCGATTCATGTTGGCTCCTGGTGTGAAATTGGGGTGAAATGATGTCAGATTTTTTGGGCTGTGGGGTTTCATCCTCAATCAAGCAGACAGGCTTTACCATTACACCGGCAACCTTCCAAGTGGATTCAAAACCATGATTTTACCGTGAAAAGAGCCAGTTTTGATCATTTTTGAAGATCCAAAATCTTAGTTTCCAGTGGCTACAGGGGGATTAGGGGTACATGTGCTCTTCATTCCCAGCATCTGGATGTGGATGATCTCTCGTTTGCTGCTGTTAAACTGACCCTCTTTGCTCTGTTGTTCCCCTTCCATGGCCAAAACCGCGCAGAAAGCAGTGGAAATCTCCTTGTTGGTGTTGGCTGAAGGGAGCTACAAATGCAGATTTTGTAGGTTTTCTTGGAAACTTGGAAGTTTTCGAAGCGGCTGTGCGTTTTTGTTGGACCCCAACTCATGTGGCTCTGCTGTTTGCTCTGCCGTCTCCAGTCTCCAAATGCATCTGTGGATCCTTGCCGCTGCATCTGTGAGCCAAAGAAACAAGAACAAAAACATCTCTGGATCTTTGAAGGACTGATCTATGAGTCAAGGTCAGTCAAGATTCATGATGAGAGGTGGTTGATTACCTCATACAAGTACAAGTCCGCATACATGAAAGTACCTTTCGAGTTCAGGTAAAGTGAGTGAAATACCTATCTTTCATGGAAGAATTAACATGGTTAATCTTGGAGTCCAGGCAAATACAGTAATCCTTAAGCTGTGTTGAAATATTCTTATGTAGGATCAGGCATTTCACCTACCCTTCAGCAAGGTTTGATTTTGGTACCCAAAGTGGGCTGTTTCCCTATTATATACAGACAGTGTATCCAATATATATACATATATACAGTGTATATATATATATTGTATACACTTGGACCCTAGTTTTACGCTGGTGATGGTGAATGATCATCCCCTTCTCCATTGTTCGCTATATCCTTCTCCTCAAGTGGGTTCAGAAACTATGCTGATTTCCTCTCATTGGTTGGGGGTTTTCTGACTGATTGTGGTCTTCTCATGACTAATTGGTTGGGTTAGTGGCTTCAAAAACTTGTTTGCAAGGTCTATCGTCGTCGTTTTTGTAGTTTCACTAAAGCCAGTGACATGCACATTGTGCACAGTTTGCACATGAGGCCTCCTCTGGTTAACGCTAACAACTGACAACGGAGAGTTTAGGCTTCTGTGCATCTATTCATTTAGATCATCGACTGCCACCAAGAATAAAAAGAAAATGGATCAAACAACAGGACAAATCTGAAATGTTCTAGCATAAATCATACCCTCTGGTAAACTAACATAACTATGGAAAATCACCATTTTCAATGGGAAAATCCACTATAAATGGTCATGTTCAATAGCTACGTTAAATTACCAGAGGGTAGCTGATCTACTGCTAATCTTGCATGTTTTTCTTTGTCATTTGACCCCTCATATGACCTCATCAAATCCTCGAATAAAGCATTCCGTGTCCTTGATTTTTTCCAACAAAACGTGTGTTTCTCCTGTTTTTCCTGGTCAAACACTTTCCTCCCAGATCTTCCCATTAATTCAACCTTTTTGGGTAGCGGAAACCTAACCCATTTGTGCACCACCAGTACCGCCCTTTCTGCCTGTCGCAGCATGCGGTCACTGTGAGGCGTCATCACAGAGAGTTTTGCCAAGCGGTGCAGTGATGTACTGAGATTCACCTGGGATGCAGAAAAGTGTGGGGACGATCATACCATCAATTGATGGCAGAGTTGATGCTTAAATTTAAGCCACTCTATATATATATATAACACCCAAGTAAAGCGATAGAGAAGCAAATCATCACTAATTTAGTAGGATTTTATTGTTCTATTTGTTTGGGGTTGCCGTATATTATGTTGCATATTATATACATATGTGTATATATATACTACATTATATTCTTATATATGTATGTGACTTTCAATGGATTGACTTTAGGATTTCATCATCAAACATTGGGGATTGAAGCAACAAGAAAAGGGGCAGTTGTGTGCATCAAAGCGAATGGATTACCCTCTGGTTGTTAAAGGTAGCGAACTGGGCCATGTTCCATGGCTACATTGCATATAAAATTAACCAGATGGTATATAAACCATGGATACGGAAGCAAAATTGTGGATGTTATCTAAGAAGATTTATGCAACATGTGACATTATAGGAACCAATATCTTTGTAGCTGTCAAACAGGTTTCTTTATGTGTTCCTCAAAGCGGATCATCCACTGGGCAGGGGGGATAACCCGACGTAGGAGTTCATTCAAGATGCGCATGGTCAGAAATCATGGCTTTAATCGGCGATTGATTTCGCAAACATCAAGACATCAAGTGGACTTCCTAGAAAAAAAACATAGTGGTGTTCACCCGCAGAAACAGCAGGATTGTTAAAACAATAATAAGTGTACTGTATTAGTTTCCCATCATCAGAGCCTGGGAGTTCACCCTTGAACTCGTGGAGTGATCTGAAGAAGCACCAAAGAACTGCACTTTAGCACTGAACAACAGGGATCCAACTATCGAAAGAGCAACAACTGATCTACTCAATAAAACTAGAGGGTGAACTGAACTCGCCAATTGAATATGTAACCAAGCTTGGATATATGAGAAGTTTGAGCTGGTTGGTGTGTTCACCCGAAGCGTGCCAACAAAAACACAACTTTTGGATCATGGATCATTTTAGGACAAGTTTCCTAAAAGAAACCGTTGACTCATGTTGAGACTATCACCAATCAAAACCAGAGTTCCAGCAATCCAACATAACCCAACTGAATACAAATTAGGACCTCTAGAAGCTGTTCAACATTTCTGACAATACGACACTATACCCCTGAGGCTTCAGCGAGATTCATATCTTTGATGCACATCTCCACAACTCCCTGCGCTTCTTTTCGTTTCTTCAAATGCTGGGGAAGACCCCTCCGGTAACTGAAACCAGAGATTCAGGATGGAAAGAATGTCATGATTTCATATCATTTATAGATATTATAGACAATATCTGACAATATCTCTACAGTAAATAGGTGAATGGAGTGCTGGTAAATCTGCATATCCCTCCAAGCAAGGGGATAGCACCCCAAAGTTTCGATAGCAAAAAAAACACGGGCAAAACCGGATGTTGATGGATCTAGAATGATATGCCTGGAAATTCCCATTGCAATGCTTGATTACCAGAAAGTATTTGCAAATGCTTGGTTGAGATTTCAGTTTGAGATTTCAGGTTGAGATTTCAGGTCCAGATTTCATGAACCCAGTGGGTCCCAGGAATTTGGGCTGAAAATGCCAAAGATGCTGCAGTTTAAATAATATCGTTGTTTTTTCAAGTTGTTTATCGGTCTTAAGTGGGTTGTACAAGCCATTGCAAACCACGACCTTTGATGATTAAACAGTCCGAACTCTATCTCTTGATACATGTATATATGAGAACATACGTATATTATCGTATATTATTGTATCAGTATATGTCTCAACGATGTCAATAACCCAAAATGACCCCAGCTCCTAAGCTTTTCCGAACATCAGGTCTGTTATTCCATCCAACTGGATTTCCCTTTCAATGAAATTGTGTTAAACCACAGCTGGAGAGGTTCTGTATTGTTTTCGGTCTTTCTCGTCTATTCCATTCTTCAAATTTCAAGGGAGCGAAAGGATTGGAACTTGCGTGAGCTCATGTGAGTAGGTCCTTTCCTGGGCAAATTACAACATTTCACCGATCTGAAACAAAACACATGTTTAGGTTGCTTCCCCATTGCCAAGTATGATTTATGTCGGGGTCCGGTAGTGAGGTTGTTGCTATTTGCCCAAATGTCCTAGGGTATTGTAGTTCTCTTTCATCGAACAGAGAACCTCTTCAAATTCCGTGAGATTTGTCTGCGTCTTACATTACATTCTATTGACTTGTCCCAATGAGTGATGATTTGACTATGTATGTATATAATATATATATATATATATATATTTGTGTGTGTGACCGCGTCCACTACTGGTTTGTAATATAGTAAGTTTTATTGAAGGCTACAGTAAAATGAGTCTTTTCTTTGGTTTAAAATACTCGGTATCTTTAGGACCTAGCCTCTGGTAATTTGACATATCTATGGAAGCCTTCGCCCAGACATTTATATAGTTCGATTAACTTTGATAGCATACGAATGTTCAATAGCACACTGTTAGATACTGTCAGACAAAAAAGCGGGTATCCCATTCTTATCCTACATTATCCCGTTCTATCTGGGTATGGGTCAAAATTAGGTACCCCAATAATTGGATGGTTAATACTAAAGTAGACATTTCCATCTGTGGTCCCCTAGGTCTTCCATTTTGACCCACATCCATCTCGAAAATCTCGGTCAATCCCCATTGTTGTGGCAAAAAAAACAGGGCACCATCCAGCCCAAGAAATCGCCACGGCACCAGAATTCGCTGGATGGCATTATCCTGGCTGCATCATGATGCAACGAATGGAACGAATGGATATATATATATATATGGTAACTATATGTGTTTCATATATAGTATACTATGTAATGGATATATATGTTATGTATATATATATAATTATGTGGCAACTATACGTGGTAGTATTAGAATGGAGATGTGCATACACGGGACGCAAGAAATTGAGTCAACCCATTGAACCATGTGGATCCCAAATGGGGATGTGTTGTGACTGAAAAAATAGCTTGAATTTAACAAGATAATCGCCGCGTGGAAAACTATCAATTGAAGTCTATACATACAAGTCAGTTGTGTATAGTTCTTTGCATGCATGCAGTATACATATATATATGTATATATAATCATACATATATATAATCATATTATATATATAATTGTATATACATAAAGAGGTATGATTCAATCATTCAGTTTTGGTGTTGCCACTGAGCCAGGTTTCCTCCTTTGAAGCTTGAATGATCTGGCCTCAGTGAAGCATGTGGAGGATTTCTGGATCCCCGACATATTCGATTTTGAAGGATTCGAAGCACTAGCACTTGGGTTAATGTTACACATTCATTTCTGTTTTAATGATTACTGTACACAAAATTGGCTTAATAACTGAAGATTATATAATGAATATGCACATATATAAGATTATCTATATATATATATAAATATATATATATATATATATAAATATATATATATATGCGTACATCAGTATTCTGTTCATCACCTGAACACCATTCAAAGTCACCTTCTTACCCCCTGTTTTGAAGTCACTCAACCCCAAAAGGCATCACAAATGAACTACCAGATGTGTATTTCTCTACTAGATCCAGTCAAAATGATGATGACCATACTTGATCCAGCCGAAACAAGCTCTGACTTGACACAAATAATGTCGACCTGCGGATTTTGATTCACCTCTGGGCGATCATTGGGAGAGCATCAATCCAGGCTGCGAGGGGAATACAGTGCTAGTTCTCGGGAATCTATGGATCCGAAGGATATTTCATGTATATTGATATGTGCTGTGTCTCTAATATACATACATACATGCATACATACATATATATAATATATATAATATATATATATACACAATTGTACAGTAATGTGTATATATATATATGTACACACATCATTCATGAACCATTGCCCACCATAACTCGGATTACTTCAGGGAACTTGGATGTGGAACGAACGCAGCTGGAAACTTGTTTCCTTCGATGGCTATGGCTCAAAGATGCCAACCAAAATCAATGGTTACTCAAAATGACAAGCCATTCTTGGGTCCATACCGCAGTGACTTGAGCCATAGCCAAATTGTCTCTTCATTCTCCGAAAAATACGGTGTGTATTATATATATATGTATATATATCGTATGTGTTTAACGTTTCTTATGGTTGTTTGGGGATGATTCCCTTTAGATTCACCATCCGGGAAAGTCTGACGAATCCAGCATTCTGGTGTCGCTGGTGCTAGCGATCCATAGCGATCCATGGAGTCTCGGCAGTTGGGTTTTCAGGCTGTTGATCCATGGACAGGAAGTGCGCTTTCCCACGAGGTTTCCACGCGTTCCTCCGGTTTCACCTGCGGGTTGGGGGACCCCAGGGGCCCCGGGATGGACGGGATGGACCAGGAGTTCCTGGGAGCTTGTTGTTGGAATCTGATGGGGAAAATCATGGGATACATCATGACATATCATTTTTTTTTGAAGTCCAAAGTCCAAAGCTGAAATTCAATTCTCAATGTTGGGCTGTCCCAACAGACGTGAGGCCCAATATCCTCATGGTTCTGATAGTCCCTATTAAATCCTAACAAAAGCTTTCTGGATGTCCCTATTAAAACAACTGATGGATTCATAGTCCCTATAGGCTGGACCCAGACCTTCCAGCCTTGGAAGATGGACCGATGAATTAGTCATCCCATATCTGTGACCGATACTCTTCATGGTTGATGTTTACTATCTATATAATTCAATATGCATATGTACATGTACATACCTACCTATACTCATCTTTGCTGCCTGGCGAATCTGTTCATTGGTTTAATTTTAGTTCATGGCTAAATCGCAAGTTGTTTTATCGTTAAAGCATATATTACTGCAAAGACGTTTAAAGCATCATTCATTTTGCTATTTCAAGTGATGTTTCAATGATCATCAAATTTATCAAATGGTGTAAATCTTCATCTTTGCTGTTTCAATCCATTGAAATCTGTTCCCGGGCCTTCAACCAGTGCCGTTGGCTCGGTCTTTGCTCGGCCTCCCAAAAAGCTGGAAAATGAATTCATCATAATTTATCGTTGTTTGTTTTTGCTGGGATTCTACTATTCTATCCGATTCTATCTTCTACAGTATCATATATTTGAGGTATTTTGAGGTACTATAAACATCCATAAACATCCATTAAAACCATTGAACGAATGAGAATTTGCTGACGTAGCATCCATTCCTAGCGCTTCAGTGACACTTATCAACCAGAGGTCACGTTGCGTAGAGGCACGTCCGACGGAGGTCAGGGCGCTAACATGACATGAAAATTCTGGTGAAACCTGACGGGAATCCAAGCTAAACCGCAATAATATAATCCTAAGTGAATCGTAAGCATTGTGTACACAAGACATTGCTAGGTCATGCTAGGTCTAAGTGTCTCTAGATCTCTAGTTTCTAGCAGAATTGGACATTTCCTCATACTCCTTCTGAAGATTGCAACAAGTAATGTAACCTCCAACAATTTGACCCATGGCCGGCATGAAACTGGCGTTCATAATCCCCTTAACCTCCAACAAATCAACCCATGAATTGAGCTATCTTTGGTATCGCTTGGCCGCCGGTTTTCACTGGCGCCTCGACCTTTGCCCCGTCCTTTCATGGCCTTGAAAATTCTGGATGTATTCTGGATCCATGTTGCAGATTGGTTTCAGCTAAAGTAGAAGAGCTATTAGAAGTACCCAAGTTGAATGGGTTTTAACTAGTTTTAATAGGTTTTGATCTGGAATGCTGAATTCGCAGTAAAATTGCAACGTGTCTTCTGAGATTTTGATCAAGCAAAGGTGACGCGTTTTCTGATGTTTGACCCTGAAATGAAGCATTGCAATTGCAATCAATTCCTTCGAACACAAAGAGGTTTGGGTCGGTTTGGTCTGTTATCATTTCAGGGATTCTGTGAATTTGAATTATATGATACAGCACAAAATCATTAAGCTATTCACCTCTGGGTCTTTTGAATGCTGCACCTTTGAAATGGTAAACCCCAAAGGCCCATTTGGGGGCATTGATGGGGGTTGACCACAGGATCCGCAAGGTCTTCATCCAACGGCATAATCCTCCAAATGGGGTCCAGAAGCCCTGAAACACACCAACGATGTCCAGGTCCAACGCATTCAGCAAAGATTTTAGACTGTCCCCAGAATATCTACGCTCTGTATATATATATACAATTACAATTATATATGTGGAAAATTGATCCCATATGTACAAATAAATAATATATATATATATATATATATATATAAATATATATATATATATTATATAAGTAAAGACGTATATATATATACCGGAGAGAGAGAGAGAGGGAAAAAAAAAGAAAGAAAGAAAGAGGAAAAAAGTCTTCGAGTGATTTTCACCCTGACATAGTTTCTGACATACCATCTGGAAGTATATATTGAACACATATTCTACATGGGCACTGCCGGACCTCAACAGCGAGCGCTGTTAAGCGCAGTGGGCACTGCCCACTGAGATCTGGAGTACCTCCAAGAAAATCTAGAGACCCTCACTTGGCGCGTGGGGAAAACATGAGATAGATAATGGCTTGAAAGCATCCATGAAACTCCTCCATTTCTAGAAGGCTGCACGCACCAATTCACCTTTATGGGGAGGCCGATGGTTCAAAGTTGAGCTCGTGGCCACGGCATTGAAGTCCCGGGAGAATCACTTGAAACGACACAGAGATTTTCTATGCCTTCGAGCCAGAAGTACCCAGAAGTCCCGGAAAAACGAATGCTGATTCTACAGTTTACCAATCTTTAATATTTACCGACTCCAAGTCAAGGGGTCAGCAGCTCGACTTGGTGGCTGTACCAACTAAAAAGGAGGGCTTTCCCAGCTTCCATCGTTTCCATAATGGTTTCATCCGCTGAAATTGGAGGTTAGTCTCAAACAATAACCATGGTAACCATGGGTGTGAAGAAACGCAACTCGCTGAAGCATGCTGAACTATATTATCACCTCTCACAGGATTCCCAAGATGTAGAATGCTATAGATGAATTCGAGTCACCAATGTAAGCCCTATTGAAGCCAGGACGTTCCAGGACGAGTCCAAGAATTGCAAAAGATTCAGCCACTCCTTAGCTGGATATGACATATCCGTACATGTTCCTTCATGAGAACGGCAAATAAGTCACATCAAGTAACCATAAGTAACCAATCTTCATCCAACCAAAACCTGCAAAGGAAAAGAGGAAAAAGGACACCTGCAGTTTTCTGATGTTTTCTGCTCCTAAAACGATCAGCAAAGATGGTGGTTGCACGACAAGCAGGCACCTAGTTCAACATTGGATGTTTCTCATTCAATGTCAAAATCACTACTTACTAAACTCAAAGGGTCTGGGGATATGATGTTCAAATATCGTTGAAGACGTTCGGCAACAAATCTGATAGTCTATCGCGTGCACCTGCGCATATGCGGAAACTCTATGAGTTTCCCAAGCGCTGCAGCATCTGAAGGAATCCAGGAGAATAAACAAATAATTGATACCCCTGCAACCCCAATCTAACATGGACCCCGACCCCAACAAGTTGGCCATCCAAATCAGCGGCTGTTGCATCACACTTCTTCGATAAAACCAACGCATTGAGGCAACCAGACAAACTTGATCCCTCTGATACCTTAACATACCTTAACTACATAGATTGTCCATTGTTTCCCCCTGACATGAAGGTAAGATATTCCCATTGGCCCATTGTTTATATTGTTTGACTAATTGACAAGCCATAAGCCATCTAGACCTACCTCCAACAGCTCTGGGTCAGCCAAGTCGGCTCTTTTTGCTCGCTGGATGCCGTACATTTTCTGTTGCCATGGATGACACCTTGCGGGTGCTTGAGCTAAGCCATGAAAACATATCACCCTTGGGTCAATCATGGCTTACCCAGGAATTTTGGGCTGTACCCTCATCTCAAGATGAACGGTTCACATAAAACGGCCATGGTAAGATGGGACCATTCGTTCTCATACCATGTTCAAATCATTTTCTCGGGATTTCTCGGAATTTACCGGGATTTCTCAGGGTTTCTCAGGTACTTTTTTTGAGGGAAAAAAATACCAAAAACACGCCCCAAATATCTTGGAAAAAAACATCCACCAAGCTCCTGCAAGTAGATCTCCATGCCAAGCATCCACTTGGAGCTCCACTTAAAATCTGGACCTCCATTGAGATAAATATTGATGATGGGTCAAACGGTCAAACTTTGGGTACTTACCCACAAAAGCATATTGGATGATGAATATGGATAAATATGGATAAATATGGATGAATTGTGCTATGTAACCTTTGAATGATTCAACTTGACTTGTTTTGACCCACACTTACTTGGCTAATATTGTTTAAGTATTGCAGTGACAAAAAAAATCACCGCCATCGCACAAGAGAACCGATGATCACGAACGATCCTGGAAGGTCGCAGCTTGATTCACGGGCTGATCTATCCTATCCCCTTTTGAACCTGGTGTACTTATCGTTGGTCACAAGTTCTAACGCCTCTTTGCTTTGGCTGAACATGCCTGAACATGGCCTTCCCCCCAATTCCATCCGACATCAGGATGATCAGGCCAATCATCTCTCCCAAATTTTACTTCATTTGGCCCTTTTTTTCATGGAGGCTGTGCCATTCGCTCCCCAAAAAGACGCGGGGGTTTCCAATGGCCCAGGGGGCCGATGACGGATCAGCGATGTTTCTCCGCCCGCTTCTCACTGTAATCCTTGACCCAGCTCACGGCACTGCTTAGACCTGCAGGCTGCCGAAATCAGGGGAGTTTTCAGGGGAAAAATATGGGGAAAAATATATGGATCTTCAGCTGGATATAAGCTTCATACAGAATCATACAGAGATATAGTATGATATAGTATGATATCGTATGATATAGAGCAACAGCAGTGTAGCTAGCTGTGCCGAAATAGATGGGGGTTATCAGCCTGTAAAACTTGCTTTTTGAAAATGGAGCTCAAGCCAAGGGGGTCCCAGGTCCCATTGCTTCATCCCCCAGGGGAATTCAGTGGACTCAAACCATCGGATCCTTGGCTGTGGAAAATCTGCTCCTAGTTCCACTAAGCTGTTTCAAAAATTCAGTGACAAACTGACAAACTCATCATTTCTGGACTGGTCCGCCAGTGAGGTCCTTGTTTTCGAGGCCGAATGGACACCCCTTGATCTTCTGGCATCACATGTTTGTCCATCAAATACATATGTTATATATATAATCGTATATATATATATGTAAGTGTACACATATAATCACATATATTGTTCTTATTTAATTATTATATATATTAGATCAACAGTTCATTAGTTCCATGGATGTTCCAAGTTCCTCTCATGCAGAACTGCCATGTCCGATGACTTTTCTTTGATACCACACCGGTTGGAGGTGCAGTTGTGCGTACATAGACTGCAAGTTTTGGCCGGGTAGCTGTGTATCCCAGGAATGGAAGTGGATCTATGGACTTCAATAATCTTGAGCCATACTCATGTGTCGAGAGCCAAAAAAAAATCGAACTGTTACGGCTTTGAGGGTCCGATGAAATATTCAAACCAACCTGGACCCCAAAAACTGCCAAAGATGAGGTCTCTCCGTCCCAGAAACAGATGATTGGGCTACAATGGCTTAGATCTCAACCAGCTTGTCAAAATATGGTCTGAGTAGGGGTGCTTGGGATCATTCTCGGAAATCACGAGACCATTGCTCGAATCCCATTTTGCTCAAGTTGCATTGTCCCACGTCCACGTTCCTGGAACTTCATATTCATGCAGGTCGTAGTTGGGGCACACATATGACTCACTGGTCATGGCTTGCCAATTTCCTAGGAACCAGTGTTATCATCTTTGTATTTACCCCAAAAAAGACAGGACCCACATATATTATTGTTTTATATTATTATTGTTATTATTATTATCATTTATCATTATATTTATCATATTTACTATTACTATTATCAATATTAATATTAATTCTTACTATCATTATCATTATTATTGTTGTTATTGCTAATCATTATTATCATTATTCTGATTTTTATTATTACTATTGCTATTGTCATGATTATTTATGACTATTATTATTAACACTATTATTATTACTATTATTGTTACTACTATTACAAAAATTACTATTATTGTGGCATATATATATATACTTTGGTTGAGTCCTTTTTACAGTGTTTTATCTCTAGAGAAGCTGTCATTGTTCCAGAAAAGTTGTCATCGATCCGCAAGCCCCCCGCCTGGGGGACTTAGAGCTCTGACTGCGGTTACAATCAAAATCTGAAGGACTTGAACTAATCCCGAATTGCATGTACATGTGCAAAATATTGATATATATATATATATATGTATGTATATATATTATAATTATTATGTATTTATAATTATTATATAGGTACAATTGCGTATATAATCATATTATATGATATTATATGTATGTATAATTATATACATATACACATAATATCACTATATGTGGCATCTAAGGACCCGACTGCTCCGCGAGAGTGCCCGGTACAGCACGCCTGGCACCTGATTGAACGCTCCAGGTGGACGATACGGGGGTTTCCATAGTCATGGGGGATCCCCGCTGGATGGTGGGAAAAAATGGAGAATAACTAGGGAAGAAAAAATGGGGTACCATGACTTAGGAAAGCCCAAAAAATTAAGTGACGAGCCTGTTGATCCACTGCTTTTTGGTTGGTGGAAAATGGTGAAGATATGGTGAAACGTGGTAAACAATCGCGAACAATGATGAAAAGCGGGGTCTTGATCACAACAACTATGAAGTTTAACCAATAAAAAATGATGGTTCAAGTACAACGGATGGTTGGTTAAAATGGAGTAGCTAGTGGGCTTAAACCTCATGAGTTTTGCCATTCTGCACATCTTCTAGGTGGTTATGATGCTAGATGTCATCTTCACATTTGTGTTCTTTGCGGAATGTGTAATGTACCACTTAATCCACTTTTTCAGTTGCCGTTGTTACCTGGAATTGGACTCAGGCGAAAATAGTCAGGTCACAACTGGTACTCTCAAGGACTTGCGTAGGTCATAGATGTTGTTTCTTTCCACTGGTGATGAATCATCGGTTTCTTGCCCATGTACAATTCCAATGGGTCGACCCCTGCTCAGATGGAAACGGCAAATCAATACCAGGTGATGCGATTCATCACAAAAGATACTCAATGATGCATTTGATTCACTGTTTCCCACGACAAACATTTTAAGTCACATCTGTTTGGTCACTTGGTGAAAAGATGTAAACAACTTCTTTGATGTTTGCTTGTAAAATGCAGAGTGATTCAAGTTCTGAGATGTCATGCACAGGAGTTTGGTATCGAGTTCTTCCAGCCTCATTTCCCCTTCAGAAAATTCGTGGCAAAAGACCTTGATGTTTGCAATGCTAAGATCCTCCACATTCACCGAAATGGCCATTGGTGGTGAAGTCTCCGAATCCTCACCAGGATATCGATGGCTGTCTGAGGTACCCAGCCCGATACCTGAGCCTCATATCGATCTGGTAGTAGACCCTGGACCTGGATCATATCGATCACCGAAACTCCCGAAGCTCCGGAGCTAATTTGTTTGATCTTTTTTGGGGAGATCTCATGGCGCGAGATTTTACCTAGAACATACATGTTTTTCAGAGTAATGTGGCTGTTTGGCCTTAGACACATGGAGTTCTCACCAACAAGATTATGGGATATTATATGATCTTATATGATCTTATGGGATTTGAGCTGATTTTAGCATCAAAAGATTGTATGTCACCTATGAATAATGGAAATGATACCTCATAGGTGATTAAACTCCAACCAACAAGACTGGGTATAAATCCAATCAATTGATGGCGGTATTTTGTGAGATAGTTTATGGGCTATATATTGTACAGTAAGTGTACCGTAAAATTATAAAGCCAACCATATGATGCAGTTGTCCAAGAGTGGTTTTGAGCCAAAAATTGCAATCTGTTTCATTGGGAAATTATGAGGAACTTGTGGAGTTTGCGTGCACCTAAATTTCTGAACAACCCCAACTGGCCATTTGATGACAAGTTCATCAGGAAGCCTCTGAAATTGAACCCAACAACATTGACAAACATTGTTGAGACAAAAAATTACAAAACCAGTGGTGAATATATAAAATCCAGGATAATCCAGGCGTCAGTGTTTGCGTAGCACAAATTGGCTTTTTTTCCAATGGATGGGGGATTGTTTTACCTTCAACCTGTCCTAGTCCGACAGTTTTTTTTGGTGCCCCATTTCGCCAAAAAAATTGAAATCATGGGTATCCTGGGCCGTTTTCCATGTCATGTCCTGCTTCGAAGCACGAGCAGCGAGCTGCTCTTCGTAAATGAAAAAAGCTGGGAAGCCTCTGAGAAAGTAAGAAGAGGTCAAGGAAAATATAGCCAAGCTGCAAAAAGAAACGGCAAAAGGTTTCTTCTGGACAGATTCCATGACATGACACATCATGACGGAGCCTCAAACTTCACTGATTGCCATCCAAAGTTAGTATGTGAGTCATTGAGTCATTGGCGATGACTATCCCAAATATCTTCATATTGATTCCTTTAAAGAAACATCAAGAAACCGTCTGAGTTGTCTTCCAAACTTAGGGGCTCTGGAGTCTGAGTCTCAGACCATCCTTCCTTTGTCGGATGAGGGGCCACATACCTCATGACTGGTAACATTCCAAAGTCTGGACACGTTAGCATAGCAAGGCCATAAACCAGCCATATTTTGATGCTTTATACCACCATATACCACCCATTCATGGTAATTTTGGGGATGGTGGATCCTATTGCTTTACAAACATACTATATAACATTACATAACATTAGTGTATGTTTCGAAAGTCACCTTCAGCTGTCCCACGGTTCCAACATGTTCCGGCCGCGCTTTCCGCTGATTTCGCCGCGTACCACATGCCCTTGATGTCATCGACGTCCGAACGACGGTCATAGTCCAGTGACCTACAAAACTATGGGACGATGTCGACTGGTTGCAACTATAGACCATGTAGATATTAAGGCATAACATAGTATGACCATGTGCAATTCCTATCACAACTATACGGGGATAAGATGTTATAAGATGGTGTAAAGCCAGCAGTTCGGAAACGTTGGCTAATTTCGAGACTAAGAATCGGGTGTAGCGTTCAGAAAAACAGGGTACCAAAGATCACATCACACGGGGATCGTCATTGAAAAGGACCAGCGCTCAAAAGCTGGGCCTCATGTCAGGCAAGCTGTGGCCACAGAAAAACACTCATCAAGTGCCATTCCAAAATGACTAGCGGCACCAACGATGGCTATGTAGTTCAATACTGAGACTGGAACGCTTCACTTTCGGAATCTTTCAGACTTACTTATAGTCCATCTGCCCCAGAGCCGACAGTCGTATGTTGATTAAACTAGCGGCTGCGAACTGCCCGCATAGTGGCTCCCGGCCAAATCATGGAGTGGCCCTTCCGATCCACCTCGAATGCTGGCCATCTGAGCGGTTGACATGCTCGGCATGCACCGAGATTTCTTCAGTGTCACGCAACTGCCATGGTGGACCAAGCAGACCAAGCAGCATCGCCAGGGCTATCAACTCTCATCAAACCAGCAAGGATCTAGGCATAGTAATTGAAGAGCTGATCTCCCAGGCTCAGCGGCTCAGCGCAGATTACTGAGGTGCCCAGCAGTGTGATCAAAGAAGCAGTTGAAAGAGAAGCCAGGGATGATGGTCGAAGACATTTCCACCTACATCGATGACATGGGGCCCCGAAACAAAGTCACCGAAGCCACCAAAGCGGCGGTTGATGGCGGTTGAAGGGACCAAATATGTCAGCTTAAAACCTTGCACCAATACATGAAATGATATGTTGTTATCGATTTGAGTATTTAAAAAAAATCACGATGAAAACCTCTGGGTTTGACCATAGAAACTTGTTGGCGGTTCCTGTGGACATTCCTTCAAACCTTGTCCTGTCATTGAAGTACTTCAGAGCTGGGCATGGATTATCTCCGTTGGTGCAAACAAAATGGGATGGTTTTAGATCCTAAAAATGGCGACCTGGCGACCCAACATACAACATAGGGGGTATGAGTAGCAATGGAGCCATGTCACGATTTGGAGGAGCAAAAGATCCACCACGATAAATCATCCCCAATAGTAGTAGTTGACGAAATTTGGGTATACTGGTATACTAATTGGGATGATGTTCATAGCCCCCTCTTGATTGATAATATTGATAGCTGGGGATTATAATTTTGAGGCATTCCCGTGACCAACTATGTCACTATGTAGTCACCTGTTCGACTAAAAAACATGACCCACACCCAGCTTGTCATCTTAGTTGTTGTAAGAGAATGCCTCTAGGATGAGCATCGATACTTGACCACTTCTCCATTGGCTACAGTGATGGACATCTCTTAACTGTCACTTTGCTGACAATATATATATAATATAATATATATATATAATATAATATATATATAATATATATATAATATATATATAATATATATATATAATATATATATAATATATATATAATTATATACGTACCCGGGGGCGTAACATTACCTTTCGGTAGTGAAAATAGTGGTAATTGTAGTGTTTCACCCGGCACAAAAGTTGATGTTCTGTACCCCCAAATCCACTGGCCGATCATTACTTTTCTCACTCAAATGACAGCTTTGTTCATCTCCCTATTTTGAGACAAACGCGTATCATATCATAAATATCATACTATTGGTTATACATACATCTAGCAAAGAGAGAGATATATATATATATATATACACATAATCATATATATATAATTATGTATGTATGTGTGTGTATCATGTGTATCACTGTATCCCATGTTTGAAAAAGGTTGGTTTTGGACTCCTTATCTTAGTTTAAATTCCCCCTTTTTTTCCAATCCCGCGCCTTCACCTGCTCCTTGCCTCCCTTCAGTTTCTTGGTACCGTAGACCACACTCTTGGAGCACATTGCCACCTGGATGAGAAAACACCAACTAACCACCAGCCAAAGTTGACCCGACCTTCATAATGTTTCAGTTGAGGGCTTATTGAGCACGACAACAACCACGGTTGTTTGAGGACGAATCTTAACCTTTTTCTTGCGAGTGACCCTTGAGGGATCTTGAATCCGCATGATATTATAGAGGGATATAGACAAATCCACCTACAATCATCCGGTTTCTCATCAGATTCCCTTGTTGGTTATACTATGTTATCCGACCGCTGTAGTGGATTGCGAAACAATCCACCATAGGACATACCTACGATTACGCCGCTATTAACCAAGCAGTTTTTTCGTGGCTCACAGCTGAGATCAACTCACACGGATCCTCAGTCCCAAGTCATGAATTTTTTCTGGGGGTATTAGAAATAAGGGGAAAGGCGTTCACTATTGAACCAGTTGGATGATGTTGGATGATGTTGGATGATGTTGGATGATGTTGGATATATATATATATATATGTATACGTATATGTACCGAGATAGAGGATCAAAGGTCCAGACTAAGTACGATCCGAAACCCAGACTAGCTTGGCAAAATGGATGGCGCGATGCCGCTGCCAGGTGGCTTTCTTCTTGTAATTTGAGAAGTCCAACAGCTCCTGGGCAAAGCCGTACACCACACAGCTCCCCGGACACACATGAAAACTGGCAAACTGGAACGCAAAAGCCCGCCTGTTTGATTGGAAATAACCACACATATATGAATTATGATATGTATGTATGTATGCATGCATTGCATTGCATTGCATTGCATTGCATTGCATTGCATTGTATTGTATTGTATGTATGTATATAATTGTATATATATTATATTAAAGATAAACAAACCATCATTTTTGGGTTTTGTCGACCAGTGCGTTAGTTGTCTTTGGTTTCCCCAGAACCAAAGATACCCTGCAGAAAAGGTGGCAGGTTGTATGGTTTAGCTAGATCAGGTATATATAAAGTATCTGGGCAAAATCTTTTCCCCAACTGGAAAAGTTCACTATTTCGGGGATTATTCATTTACATAGCGAAGTCATCATGTGTCCATTTACATAATAAAAAGCCATCATTGACATGCAAATATATTTATGTAGATGATGTACCGATCTGATGTAGGAATTTTCTAGCCATCATTGATATATCCGAATTGAACCATAATTTTGTAGCCATCAATCAAATGATATCCCATAGATATCTCCATTTACCATTGATACATCTAGAAATTCATTGAAAATTACCACTATTGACATCATTTTACATCTAATGTTCCATGATTTACCATGACTATAGTCATGATATCCATGACTCTTTACTATACCTATCCAGATCCATGATTTACCTTAGCCCTATGATATCTCCCACGATTTTTTGGACTAAGGCATGATATATTTCCGATGATCTATCTATCCTATCCTCCCATGATCCGCTTAAATCCATAGCCATGACAGCCATGATATATAGCCATGAACATTCTATACCTATGATAGTCATAGCCACCTTACATACTTCCCTATCATTTGCATCTAGTTATCCCAGTTATCATCTCATGATATGGAGGTTTCCATCGATGGCGGTATCCCAATAGCTGGGTGGTTTATATTGGAAAACCCCAAACGAAAATGGATGATGAACAGGGGTACCCCTATTTTAGGAAACCCATGATCTATCCATTGCCATAGCCATTACCATTGATCTGGCTAAATTATAATATTTCACTAACCTGAATCTTGCGGCTATTTGGGGATGATTTCCCTAAAATACATCATGATTCCAGGCTTCGGTGAACAGTGAGGTCGTTATAATTTACCCAGATTCATCACCATTAATCATCCCATTAACCATCCCATGAATTACTACACTATTAGTCACTATTCATGATATAGCAGATTGATATTGGGGATATTCCATATATAACATTGTATAACCCATATATATATATAACCCATAGCAATTACCATTGATATCTCCACCTTCCATCGCAAACCGCCCCTTCCATCGCTATAGCTCCTCCATAACCTCGTCCGGTGTGGCGGCCATATCTCGAATCGCCAGGCCCTGGAGACACAAGTTTCACCCACGGATGGTGAAAAGATCAGTTTTTTTGCTCTAGAGTATATATATATATATGCTTATAGATGTTTATATATATATAATTATATATATATATATTTGTTATAGATGTTTATAATATATGTTTATAGATGTGTTTAATTATTATAGATGTTGAAACTTGATACTAGTCACTGGTGAAATTCAGGATGCTTTGGGGTTTTAACCACGTGACCTTAAAGAACTGGCATGTCCTGGCTTCGTTGCCACTAGCCACCCGAAATTCCGGTTTGGATCTTCACTTTTCTGGTGTTTTCTCACTGGTATATATATATATACTTATCATTTATTGTTGCGTTGATCAACTTATGACCTATTTAAACACACACGCACACTCAAATATGCTTATATCTTTTATATATATATATGTAGTGTATCAAAAATGTCATAACACGTCATTAAAAAGAAAACGCATAAAATATCAAAACATATCATAGAAATATCATTTTAAAAAAAAAATCTTCCAAAAATGGTTGGTTTTCTACTATACTGCTTCCTTCCAAAGCCATTGTGACGGGATCCGGACGGGCCTTCCCTCGAGTCGGATCTTCCTCTTGGCGCAGCACCAGTTTGCCGTCCTCAATGCTGAGGACATCTCTAGTGGGAAGGAAAGCATCAATCATATGTGTATGACGGTGTATGTACTGTAAAATAATAATATACATCTGTTAATTCCATAACTATAGTTATATCATGTTGTATCTATCTATAAATATCACATAGATGTGGAGATGAACCATACATTTACTTTTCAAGTTTCATCGATTTTCCCAGGATTCCAACTGTTCCATCTTGGGGGTGGCTACACATATATGTGGAATAGCCATGGGGTTTCACCCATTTGGAAAATGATCTACAAATGGTGGGTTTTCATGGGGGTTCGTATATATATATATATGTATACACCTGAATCTTCCTCCCTCTCCTTATTTCATCCGCTGAGTTTGGGGCCAGGTAAATCAGCCGCTGCAAGATAAAAACAGCCGCTAAATTTCAAAATCATCCGCTGGGATTTTGGCACCACCGTGTGTTTCTTAGCTGCAGCTGTTTGGCCTTGCCCGGTGCACTGGTGGACCATTTTTTCCTGCCCATGCCTCAGATCCTGAAAGATTGAAACTGCTATTTCACACGGTGATTCTTCAAGAACCTATTGATAGCAGTTTTGGTTTTCACCAAGTAAGATTGCAGCAGTTGCCGCTCAATATGCCGGAAAGGGATGCGGCGACTATGCCTACTGATTTTTCCAACAAAATCTTCAGCCATGCTACAATCAAAGGTTGCTGGATTCAAAGCTTGGTCCCTTGAATCATTCGTGCAGTCATCCATGTCAGTGCGGAAGTGAACCCAAGCATGGATCTTGGGGACCATGCCAAACAGGGACCATTTTTTTTGAAGACAGTGGTGGGCCAGGTAAGCATAGGAATCAGCAAACTTTTGCAAAGACCGTCGGCAGTGCGCAACACAGGATGGGGCCAACCAAATCCCATGCCCATGTATTCCCTGGGAGAAGGCTAGGCCACTCTTAGCTCCACATAGCATCCACCATAAGACTTCTCTGTCACCTAAAGACCACCCTGGTTGTTCACGCTGCAAACCAGTGTAGAAACGCAACCATTTCAGAATTGTGATAGTATCTGCACCTTTGCACCCCAGCCACGGATGCGCATTGCGCGCGGCGTGCATGTTGAGAACAGTGAAATTTCTGATGCTGTCCACGCGCAAGTTGTTGGCCAAACAAAACAGTTTGAGGGTGGCAAAGGCCCTTGCCAAGCAAACAGGTACTGCATTACTCTCACCCTCAATGTGGAAACCTTAGATGGCAAAGGCAGCAACAGGCTGGCAACAAACAGCAAAACAATCAAGCCCAGATGAACAGTAACACCAAATCAATGAAAGGTTCGAACTCTTTGCCTAGGAACATCCCATGTAGATCAGAAGGAAAACGCAGCTGCCCAAGAAGTTTCTTCCAATCCCCATTCGGAAAATATGAAATGCATCACGTCTCAGAAACTTGGCAGGTTTGCCATCATCAAACGGGATGTTCCTCCAAGGGGGCACCCGCTGCCACGGTACTGTATTGAACCTGGTCGCAATCCAAAGCGCATCATCATTGGTATCCTCAAACGGCACACCAGGTGAACCAGCATCACACTCGTGACAACAAGGTATTTCACGAACGTATCCAACGTTCTGGTATGAACGTGTTAAAGTTCCAGCCTTCGACATCCATTCCATGTCCAATTTGAACCCAATGCAAGCCGGGTAAAATGTTTTGCCAGACTTTGCCACAATCCCTTCTTGGCAACATAGAGCCAAATCATCCAAAATCTCTGTGAGAAAACCTGTTAGGAGATTGTCAAACTGGCTGTAAGCTTTCGATGGGTACGCAAAAAGCAGGAAATGCGTCAGGTATGTGGAATGCTTGCTGTTTAGGCATTGTGATTCTGGAGCCCCTAAATCAGTCCCACCATACATGACCGAGGTGTCACAGCAGCATGCCATGGACTTCATGGAGGCCGCAGTATTCAATCCAAGAACAGGTTGAAGTGAAAAGACTTCCAAGGGCTGCTTCTTCTGTGTTCTTCCACCATCTCCATGAACAGTGACTGGAAACGTTGTCCCCAAACGATCGGGATGTTCAAACACTTTGTGCTCTGGATGTTCTTTTTGATAGCAAAGCCAGAATGACCGAAGTAAAGCTTCAACGTCATCGTTGGATTCATGGCACCCACCCAGAAGCAGCCAAGAATACCCATTTAACAGGAGGTGTTTCAAAACCTCCTTGGGAGCCAAGTATGGAAATGTAGCCACCAGGGGTCCTTCTGAATGTACGTATTCAGAAATCGGTATTCGCAGTGAAAGGCCAAACCTGTTGACCAATCGGTCATGGAAACGCTTTGCCTCAGAGATGCAATAAAGTTTGGGTAAATTATGGCAAGTTCAAAGTTTTGCCCCATTTATGGACACAAAAAAATGGTCACTTGGCACCTTCTGTTGCCCAAACCAAAACAAGCGACATTGCTGGAGCTCACACCAAAAGAGCCCATTGCATTCTCAGCGAAGGCTTTGCCATGCTGGGAAGCCAGCGCAGCAGTCTGCTCCGCAACTGTTTTGGCCGGAGCCTCATCGCTGCATGTTGAGCAAAACAAGGGCAGGTGGGATGGAACAAATTTCCTTTAAGAAAGAAACCACATATATGTACCAGCCAAGGGGCCCCATCAGCAACCACATTTACAGCATGTAGAAGGAGTGGACTTGCTTCTGAAGAACCTGGCTGTATAGTGTGGACCGTTTCTTTCCAAATTGAGGGTTTGGATAGTGGTTGTCATGGTGCTTTGACATCACCTGGCCCAGTAAAACCACACAGCAGAAACAACATGATTTTTCTTCGAACTCTTGATGCCAGCAGCTGAAGGGGGCGCTTTGAGGAAAGCACCACTGTCTCTAAACCAAATGAAATTGAAGCATGATTTTGCCTCCTTTCAAAGTTCTTGGTGCAGAACCGACCCCGAGGCACACGCTTGCGGCCAAAAGCTTTGCAGGCCAGTTGGTATATTTATAAATATATGAAAACCATTTAATTTTCGGGGAGCTAACAGACATTTCCCAGAGTTCCAAGCATGAGTATTTTGGCCAGGATCCTATTCAAACTGCTCTGGCTCTCGCGGCGGGGCATTCATTTTGCTCAGCTTTCACTCTGATCTTGTTCTGCTGCTTCAGGTACTTGAGGTATGGCCTTGGCAGCGCAGTTGGAGCCCCAGCAACAGCATTGGGGTCTGTGTTTCAAAAAGGGATGTAAATCACCAACTATAGAACGAAAAACTTATACCATAAATTATCTTGACCAGCTTGTGAAATACACAGGGCTAGTACCCACTACTGACTACAAACATATCATATGACATATCAATATCAACTGATTAAACCTAAATATGCCAAGTTTATCATAACAGGGGCCTTGTGGGACCAGAGATAAAATGCCAGTCAAGGGTTTCATCGCATTTTCTAGCCCATCAGTCAGAGCCAACAGCTTAATGATATCCAAATCATTCTTAGTGGGTGTATGTTAAGTGCATGATACCAGGAACACAATATAAGCTCCATTAACCCCATGCCCATCATTATATATATATATTTATTTATATATAACAATGAGATATTATATTTTCAAATATATATATATATATTATTGATGATATATAATATATATTTATATATATATAAGCATAAGGTGACAGTCTTAGGCAGCCAGCCGACCCTCACGACCTGTTCCATAAACATCAATGGGGTTCAATGGGCTGAAACGGTTTATTTGTTGTGGTAGCCCAAATATTTTTTTGGGGACAGTTGGTTTGATTATTTTTGGTTGAGGTAGTCCATGTACTTTGTTTGATTGGAATAGCCCAAATAGCTTGAATTAGGCAGCCCACAGCAATTGATTGGCCATGGTGGCTGGGGGATTTAGCATGCTGTCCTTCAATGGTGTGGATAAAACCACAAACCCCCAAAAGCAGGATGATTGTTTTTAGGAAACCTAACAAATTTGAAAAAATACCCGAACCTCAAATTGCAGATTGATGTCCCGAAACTTCTGGTTAGATGTTAACCCAGTTCCAACTACTTGACAGTGGTCATTGAATGTCAACAAGAAGACAGCCCAAATACCATCAACCTTCACAACATGATGGGCTGGAACATTATAACCTTAAGTTTGAGGATTTGGAACCTACTGTATTAATTTGTTTGAACCATTTGGGGGAATGATCGCATTTCCCTAGGTATTTCAATTCCTTTACACCCAAAAAACCCTTTGATGCTGGGATGACCACCGAATACTATCGTTTCAAAATATAATTGGACATTGGTGTGAACCATCCACAATAAAGGGGGACCCATCAGTAGCCACAAACCTCTTCAGGACACCAAGATCTCCAAGCAACACAGCACGACTTTGAAGGCACAGGGCTTCACGACACCTGCTGGCGCAAGTGTGGCCGCAACAAACCCAAGAACATTCGACATATAGAACTCATTAGATTGTAAGATTCAGAAGTCACCAAGAAGCATGTCGGGCTCATTGGGGGACAAACAAAATGGGTTACTTCCTTTGAGATATGAAGACTGATCATTGCATGGACCTTATGAGTAAATACATGCCTGTAACAACGTTTCAAGATGAAACCTGTATTCTTGCATAAATAATCATATAGTCGTCTATATAGTTGGTGCTGCCTTTTTGGAGTATTAAAAAGCCAAGGGACTCGCGCTTGCTCTTCTCAAAGATCATCTTCAGCTGCCTCTGCTGCCTTGGCAGTGGCATCCCCATAAGATTCAGCATGCTTAGAGGGAGAGCCCAGCACCCCGGGCACCATACTTAAGAAAAGGTACATGGCTGTGAATCCATTCGCAATGCAAGCAGTGTTCAAATCAGAGATCTCATCCGCGATCTTTCCCAAGTTGTCAGAACGCTCGTGACATTTGCCACCCAACCTTATATCAGGCTGAGAAGGCGGTTGATAGCTCAAAGGTTGAAATTTCTAAAAGGCCACCAAAAATATTAGCAAACATATTTTTTACCACATGGCAGTACCCAGTAACGGTTGCATAGATTTGTTGCCGCAGTGCGAAAAGTTGTTTTCCAAGTCGTGCATTTTCAATTGCCATTTGCCAAGACATGCTAGGACCTTTGGAATGAAAGTGCTTGGCAAAGCATCATCATCCATTTCGGGGAAGGTAATCTGTTTCAAGGCTTGGGCTTCAGTCATGTTGCTTTCAGCCCTCTCCGTCAGGGCAGCTTCATCTTGCAGGGCTACGGATGGACTCACCAACCAGGACTGGAAAAGATAGTTGAACTTGGACCAGGTGACCAGAGTTTGAAGTTTGAACCAGTTTGTATCCCAAACGCATGGGTGCCAACAAACAAATACTTTGTTGATGTTAGTTATTGTTGGTCATGTTGATCCCCAAAATGGGCCTGCATCCATTTTGACCTCTTTGTGACCCCATTCGGCATCCACCTCTAGATCACTGTTGAGAGCATCGCTGTCGATGTCAGACGAATCCTCTCCGATCACAGTTTCCCGTGTTCGTTTCCTAAGCCGCAGACCCGCAGAATGGCATGCAGAGTAGGGATATGATTCTGTTAGGATGCATGGCCAAATCTCTATCATCTCACCATGGTGGGTGCACAGGAATGGAAACGGGTATCATGCTGACTTGAACATGGGATTTTCCTAGTTCTCAACCAGTGGCAGGACCTGGAAGAATCCTTTCGAACTCCAACAGGCACAGTGCAACAGGTAGTGGGCAATGGGCAGCCATAAATCACCAAGTTTCAGCTTGCGTCCACTGGGGCCACTCTCGTACCAGTAGAGCTTGACATTCTTCTCGTACGTGTCCCGCCTGGTTGGGAACATATAATATATAATATGATACAGGATGGGCCCTATAGTTAGCTAAGTTGGTTTATAACTATACGATAACAATAGTGTATGATACTTTTAACTTTTATATATATTTATATGGGGTTATATTTAGATGGGGTTATAAACCAACTTATAACTGGGGGGCCCCATCTTGTATACATTTTATATTATATCATTTCGATCATGGTCCTTAAAAATGGTGTCTATTCATGAGGAATGCTGGAAAAAAATTGGGGTCGCGAAACCCTCTTGCTGCTAGCTTTCATGGTGGGTGACAACTGTTCCATGTTTCAGCTAAAGGCACCGAATCCACCCAGACTTCCTCTCGCACTGAGCTTTGATACTCTTTATCCTGGACCTCAGGGATACTTATGGTTGGGGTGGTGGTCAGGTGGGCATGGCGCAGTACGGAAGCCGATTGTTTGGGCACCATCATGATACTATAAATAAAGGTGATAATTTGTAATCCCTTTCTTTTCCACATCACTTGGTGGTTTGGTGTCTATCTCTTATATAAATCTTCCATGTTGATATCAAGTATCACCAATTGAACCAAGAAGCTCCTTAAGCTTGAGTTCATCACGAAGGTGATCCTCCGACACAAAGGATCCACCGACCCACATCTCCTTCTCATCAGTCTTCTCGCGGATGCGCTTGAGGCTTCGTTTGACGAAAGTCTCCTGCAAGAATGAGATCGGCCAGCACCGAGGCAGCGGACAAATGGGTTGCATGAGTGGTATGTGAATCATCTTTCTCGTGTAATATATTATATATGAATGATATATATTATACAATGTTATATATGATATATTTTAAACTTTAAAGACTGTATCATGCACAAAACATCGAATTCCACACAAAGGGACCAACAAAGGTCAAGAGGTTTTAAACCATCATTTTCTGAAGTTTTAAAACCACCTGACTTTTGTTGGGAGTTTTGGCCAATCTTTCCTTGACCATCCCGCAATCGACAAACTCTCGGATCAATCTGTCTTGTTCACCAGAGTTCCATGCTTTCACTAGTTCCTCCGGTACCTTGAAGGTCCCATCCTGCTTAGGTGTCATCAACCTTGCAACCCGTTTTTTGGTTGCAGCCACAGACACCTGAGCTACCAAGTCCCGAACGGGTGGGATGTCCATGTCCTTTGTCTCCGGTTCAGGTGGCCCTTCCAGAGAACCAGACGCAAAGGAGAGCTGACGAGCAACCTGTGGTGGGGTCTGGAATTTATTGCTGGAATCACCATCAGGAACTGCATAAGGATCAGCAGTCACCTTGGTTTGAAACAGTTTGGTCACATGATGTCATGTATATATCTCATAGTTGGTATGTTTGTGTGTCTGTGTGCGCCCCTATGTCTAACAGAAATCAATTTCCAAACAGGGGGGAGTTACCACTTTGTCACATTGATCATCAGGTTCAAGAGTCTCAAGGGTTTGAACAGTCTCCTGGGTCTCCTGGGTCTGCACGGCATTGCCACCACGAAGAGGTGCTGCAACTGGTCTGGACGTTGCACCACGCTTAAAGTCCTGAGGGCAATATAGCTTTATTATTTTTGATTAGGACACATCTCAAAAACAAAACCAACACTTTAATATATCATGAAATAGTATAGAGGTCTTGCAATGGATTTTAATGCATTTTATTGTTGGTATACCCCTGTCCTCCAACATTTTGAGTTCCAGAAGCAATGCCTCTTCGGTCATGTCGCCATCAAACTTTTGGGCAGAAATCAATGATTCCCCATCCATGAGGCTTTGGCTACTGAAGACCCGAGAGGGCAATGAAAAACCACCAAACATAAACACTACAGTACAAACCCAGGGCCAAAAATAGCTGCCAGGAATTTCCTCCGCTAACCTGGGAATTTCCTCCGCTAACCCAGGAATTTCCTCCGCTAATTTTTCATGAATTTTATGATTTTTTTTTTTAATAAGGCAACCTTTATTCAGATAATTCATGAATTGTATGAATTGTTTTCAGGGCAACCTGTATTCATGAATTGTATGAATTGTTGTCAGGACCAAATAATTCATGCATTTTATGAATTGTTTTCAGGGCAACCTGTATTCATGAATTGTATGAATTGTTGTCAGGACCAGATAATTCATGCATTTTATGAATTATTTTAAGGACCAGATAATTCATGAATTTTATGAATTGTTGTCAGGACCAGATAATTCATGCATTTTATGAATTATTTTAAGGACCAGATAATTCATGAATTTTATGAATTGTTCTGAGGGCAACCTGTAGATAATTCATGGATTTCATGAAATGTTGAAACTCATATTATTCATATTATAAATGAACAATCAAATTTTGAACCATGGTAATCGTTCATTACATTCCTGAATTGTTGACATTTGGATTGTTCACGACATCCATGAACTGTGCCTATAGGACCACATGATTTGATTATAGTAAAAGCATGTAATCCACCAATAAAGCTCTTCATAGGGATCCGTACGGCATGCCAAGAACCTGGGCATGTAATAGTATTTCAATTAATATTATATAATATATCCCCCATTCCAACCACTTGATCAGAACCAGGGTTTCCCTTGTACAAAGCCCCAATGAAGTAATCCCAATAAAGTAAAATTGAATCGAAGTAGCTTTTTCTATTCTTTGGGTGGTTTTAAAAAGACCTTGGTTCCACACTGCCCGTCCCACTAAGCCACCCCAGAAGCAACTTTGATCCAATGTTTTGTGAGGAGCTTCAACCTCATCCTTTGGCTGGCAGCAAGCAGCCGGGGTCACAGCTCTTGTGGCAATGAATCCCGCCAACCATCAGGGATCTTAAGCCGTTTGCTCCCCCTGCAATAGATAATGACATTATGAAGATCACTGCACTCATCCCAACTTTCATTGAACTCTGCCTCTTTGAACAGTTCCAAAAGGGTTTTCGTCTCAGATACCTACAATGTGCAATGCAGTGGCAACCCAATGAGTAATGCCCATGATCAGGTATAAACGATTTACCCTTGGGGATTGTTGGTTTGTTGGGAACTACTTGAAGCACCCTATTGAAATCATCCAAAAAATTATGCACACACTAGGTGCAGGAGGAAGTAATCGGTGAGGTTGGTCTGCAACAAATCCAGGAAATAGTTCCACCATATGGCGGGCAAAACGGAAGGTGTATTGCCTGCAGCAGACCCACCAATTTGATTGAATTAAGGCTTGGTTGAACTGAACTTTTGAGGGCTCCAAAAATAGGTCATTACAGTAAACTAAAATATACCGAACATTGCTGTCAAAGTGCTGTGTACCCTTCAAATTTTCTGACCCTTGCCACTTGACACGCCCACTGGAATCTTTCTTACGGATAGTGGTCTTGACTGTTGTGGCCCTCTCTGACGGTTCAAGTGAGCCAAGGTCCAACGCACGGATGCGCTCTGAAGTTGCCCACACCCAAGTCCTCTTCCACGTCAAGGACAGATGCTTGCGCATCCAGAATGCGCATTTGAAGAACTTAGTTGCAAGCCAAATTCTTTTCACAAGACGCTACAGTTGATAGCATATATAATTATCATAAATAGGATATCATATCAAATTGAACTGAGACAAGGAACTGGGATTGAATGACTTTGAAGGAGGTTGACCAACCATACAAATCGTGGTTGCAATGCCACCAGGGAATTTGCGGGATTCTCAGCGAAAATGGTTCCTCCAGCACAGATCACACATATCATCAATATGATTGTCCTTAGCGTGGCAGTTGGAAGTGAACACATCAATACAAATGGGTAAAATAAGGTTCATTCACCACCATTTTTTTCACATGAAGCCCAACGGGTGATGTTCTTCGTTGGGGTTCGTGTACGGCAATTTGGGATAACCAAAGCCAATCAAAATACCAATGGGAAAAGAGTTACCATTCACCAGATTTTTTACAACTGGTATACTATAGATATCTCCTAGTGTCCATCCAACCCCTTAAGAATGACCAAGGGAATATAAAATTATTTCCCTTATACGAACATTGCATTCAAGATTCCGAGAAACAAGCTTATTGGATTTTCTTACTGATACCACCTGTTCATCTCCTTCAGGAACTAGTAGGTCTCGAGATCCAGTTCCCCGGTTCACAGGCACAAAGGAGCTGCAGAGTATCGCAAACAAACCTATTAATGCATTGAACCGAGATCTAAGAATCAGTTTGATGGCTAGCACGAAGCCACCATTTGAGTTCAAATCCAATGGATTTCGTCGCCCAGATCTTTTGGCTGTTGTAACCCCATCATCCATATCGAAAGCTACAGCTTTGTATCCAACATGGTCAGCCAGTTTTGCTACACGACCAACCCCCGAGAAGTACTCTATCACTTCAATATTGTCCTTCACACCATCACCGTCCTCCATCCAGGAGATGAGCAGCACCAACAAAATTATGACCTGAAAGGCAACGAGGCTGCGAGATTGGCATGGGTTACATCATTGGTTTGGGGAAACATGGGATGGATCATAAATTAAAACAGGGTACCCCTCAGAAATATAAATCCAAGCGTCTTTGGGAATACGCAGTGCAAACATGCGTTTGAAGAAGATTTCCATCTCTTCAGGCCCCATTGCTAAATAACGCAAACCAGCAGGGGCTTCATGAACATATATGGATCGAGCTCTGCGACCGGTTGGCTGCGGGACAAACATGCTCAATAAGTCTTGTCATATCAGCTCTATACGAATGGTAACTGTCAAGAATTGTCTTTATATTTTTCGGTACATTGCAGGAAAAGTTTGAATGCACCCCCCCGGAAGCCCCCAATCAAGTCAGGAGGGCTTGGCTTTTGGGAATTAGCCCCCAAACGAAGCTTCGCGAGACCAACCTGGCCCTTCTTCAGACCATACATCCATGGCAGCCACCTGGCAGGATGCGTGGAGTAGTTGCGATGGCTACACATCAAGATGGAAGGCAGGGTTGGGATCAAAGTCAGGAGAGCTACTATGTTGAATGCTGTTGAATGCTGTTGAATTCTTCCACAGTAGAATGAGACCAACATCTCAGACATGACACAAAAATCGAGTTATTCCAAACCAACAATGACAAGACACATCACTGAGATTCACATAGTATATATACTGAAAAACGTTGAAGGGATGTTAACAATAAGGAATTTGCAAGCCATACGTTGTTGCATAAACACATCATATGATGGCTGCCGGCCTTCGGTGCGTACGTAGTTTTCACACACCTTTGCAAGATCTATAGGCCACATCCATGATCTATATGGCCCATGCCAGCACGAGAAATGGACTCGTGACTCGTCATACCCACATCTCCGATTTAAATTTGAAATGCCAAGCTCCTATGCGCAAATTCTCGCACTGGAGCCAAGCCAAACCACAGTCAGCTTCACAACGGGCAAGGGCCACAAAGGTATGGCACAGGAATAAAGTTGGGTAGACCAGCAGCAAAGGATATCATTTTCACATATTTTCACTTTGAACAAGGTTGGTAATGGTTGGCAAGAGTTGCATTGTGGACCCATGCGTGTTGACTAAGAAGTTGACTCCCCACGTCAAGACGCACAAAATCACAGTAATATGACCCTCACAGGTACGGAAACACTCTAAGCTACCAGGTTCAGAAATGCAGGGATGCAATTGACAGCGATCTTTTCGAACTCAGAGACTTCCACGGGGCCCGCATCTTCTGCCTTCTTGAAGGCCTTTGTCACCATGTTCAGGAAAGGCTCCTTACAGGGAAAACAATCATGAAGAATCCATCCCCATCCACCCAATCAAACATTTTACATAAACTTGTATAAGATGATAAAAGAGCCCCTTGCCAGCATCTCCCTGACACCCCCTTCCCTCTCTCCTCCCACTTGGAAACTTTCTCACCTGCTTCTAAGATCTGCTGCTGGACCTGGGACTTGAAGGTCTGGGAGATGGCGATCCATTTGTCTTTGGCCGGGCTGGTACTGGGGCAAGGGCGGCGGGCAAAACTCTTAGCATCCTTTTTGGGCTTCTTCGAAGCTGGCTTTTGATCGGGAGTTTCCTCCTTCTCACTTTCAGCTTTGCGCTTCTTCTTCTTGTCCACAGGCTTCTCATTGTCTTCAGGCTCCACGTCCTTGGTCTCAACGTCCTTGGGCTCCACGTCCTTGGGCTCCACGTCCTTGTTCTGCACGTCCTCGATGTCCAAGTCCTTGTCAGCGTCCTCGGTCTCCGTGTCCTCCACCTCCTTTTCATCAGAATCTTCTGCTTCAACTTTGTCTTCAGAGCCTTTGCCCTTCACATGCTTTGCCTTTCCCTTTGCTTTGCCCTTAGGCAAAGACTTTGCTTTTGCTTTTGCCTTTACCTTTGGCGCCGCCTTCGTCTTTCCCTTTCCTTTCCCCCTTCCTTTGCCCTTGGGCTTGGGCTCTGCTTTCCTGCGGGCAGGGGGCTTGCTTCCTTCATCATCATCATCGTCGGGCACATCCATGGGCTGACCTGTCTTGTTCTTGAACTGCGCGATGCGGCGAACCACAGGGGCCTTGGAACCATCAGGACCCTTGGAACCATCAGGACCCTTGGAACCATCAGCCTTGGAACCATCAGCCTTTGGACATGGCCACGTGCCACTTTTGAGATGGCCAATTGCTGTGGTCAGATCCAAACCGTGCTTGAGCATGTCCTCTAGCAGCCCAATAGAGTGATCCACAGGCTTTGAACTTTCAGGGGTAGGACTCGGCATTCTTGTTCGGGGGCTCCACGATCTCAACCTCATCGTCTTCAGGCTTGGGAACGGAATCCAAAGGCTGTTCAACGGGACTGGGAGGATCTTGGGTACCTCCGCTTTCCTTCACCTTTTCCACTTCACCTCCTTCCTTCTCATCTCCCTCAGATACCTTCTGTTCGCCATCAGTGTTGGGGACACCCTCGAAAGCTTCAGCTCCAGCATCCAATTTGGATTGAGCTCCTGGGGCCGAAGGCTGGGAAATTTCATCCACCTTGGGCTCATCCGACTTCGAGGCAGCTGATAACTGAGGCTGGGGGCTGATCTCAGGTTCAGCGATTGGCTCGAGGCTTGCTTCTTGAAGGCTCGTTGACAAGTTCTCATGTGCATCATCAGTGCCATGGGTTTGGGAATCAGGCACTGCTTCTTGTTGCTCCTTGAACTTTTTCATCTCCAGAAAGTATTGCTCACATTTCCACCAGGAATTTTCCGTATCAAGGACACTTTTCATGGGGCTCTCCATCGCCTCAACAGGGCTTGTGGCAATTTCAGCAGCTGCCACTTCAGGATCGTAGGGCAGGGTCTGCACCAAGCTCGGGTCGACCCCCACAGGGACCTCCAGATCCTCAGCCTTCTTTTCCTTCTCCTCGTTTGCATTCCTTTCCTTCTGGTCGATCTTCTCCGCAAGCTTCTGCCTTGGGCGGCCCCAGGAAAAAATAGTACAGTACATTTACGCATCAACCCCAATATATTTTAAGTATCAGACGGGAAACCCCTTGCAGATATGGATGATCTTGGAACCATACTTTATCTAACATAATAATGCTTGGCAAAAATGCAATGTGTGTTGAATCCCCACGCACACACTAAACCATCTTTAAAACATGCCAAAACTATAGGTGAGTTACTGGATGTATTTGATTCTTTCCTCACACTCCTCCATGGATTTGGGTCGGGCAGGCTCTCTGTCGACTTCCCGAGGCAACATGGGAGGCAAATTAGGCGGGTTCAACACATCGTCGATGGTCATGCGAAACTTGACACCTTTGGCAAAAGGTTCTGGCAGGGAAAGTGCCACATCCTCATTCACACCCTCACCCTTCTCACCCTTTTCACCCTTCTCGCACTCCCCACCCTTTTTCTGACCTCCTTCGGGAGCATCAATATTGATGACAACCACACCAGGCACAACAATCCCATTCCGGGCTTGCTCCAGGGATTGGTTTTCAAGGGCAACTAGGTCAGCACCATCATCATCCTCAATCTCTATCACTTCAGACTTGCTCTGCCCCTTCGAGGCCCTCTCAGCCCGCTGTGCCTCGAGAGCTTTCAAGGGAGCGTCCCAGTGCTTGTAGAGGATCTCGTAGTATTCACCAACCCCTGCAGCCTTACACGGCGGGTTGCAGGAGTAAGGGAAAGGCAGGCTGGGGAACTTAATAGGTCTTGAGGTGGTAAAAACCAAAAGTCAAAAACTTGATATCAAACAATTAGAACCTAAGATATCATAGCGAACATGCATGGAAGAAACTCGTCGAACAGGACTGCGATTCTCCAAAGAGTTACGGCTGTCCGACCCCGATCGCTTCAAAGAATGTGTGAAGAGTTTCTTGATCGCCCATGCATCATGATGGATGCCGACCGCATCCAGCGGTCGCTCCAAGAGGGCCTGTAGCTTCCACACCTAGCAGGGGATCAGGATCCAACCCATGCAGTAGCATATAAAGTCAAATCAAAACTAACCATATTAAACACATATCCGGTAAATATGTCAACCCCTTTTTTTGCTCTGACCTGAGCTTTCAGAAAGTCAATGCCAGGAGCTCTGACAGTGGTGGTTCGAGAACAATGGTAATCCGCGACCATACACATCACAGTGGAGTTAAGCCCCAAAGTCTCCAAATTGATGATATTGACCTGTTTCTCACTGAGCCATTTGATCAGCGCCCCATTCTCCCGAAGAACATCCCTGATCAACCTGCTGTCCTCCCACTTGTTGGCAAGACCAAAATCAGTAATCTTGGCCCGCTTGGGCGCGGAAGGCTTGCAGGTTGAAAGGCTAGGTGCGTCACTACCACCCCCTTCCTTTTTCACCACCCCTTCATTCTTCACACCAGCAGCGGGCATGGCCGAAGCTGGCTGGAACTTTGGGTGTTTCACTCCTACTTTGTTTCTATGAAGTCACACCACAGCTAAAGCCAAAATATGTGGCAAGTAATTGCATGATGTTGCATGTCATGGCCATACCCTGATGCAGTGACCCACGGTCCCCTGGTGTCCGTCCTGACAAATAAACACGCCAAGCGCACCAGGCGGCGAAAGCTTGATGTGGTTCACATCACAACCACCGAGCAGCGAGAAAACAGAGAAAGGGGGCTTTGGATGATGGCATGGAATGACTGGTCGAGTGGGATTGTAACAGATAGGTCATGGATGAAACTAGTCAGCATGAACATTTTTTTGATTGAGGAGAATGGTAGGGGCATCCACGATGATCACCTTGAGAATTGCAGAAATGGCCGCTAAATTTCAGGAAACAGTCGCTAAATCTCAGAACCTACTATTCACCAAGAGTATGAAAAATGGCTACCCTGGGATGGTCAAGGCACATTTGTTAGTTTACAGGAAGGTACCATAGATTTACTTATAGTAATATATATATATATATATAATCTATTTCTATCCCAATCATGGAGTAACAAACTTTTTTTACACCATCTTTTTCACCCATAAAACCGTATGTAACGAAACAATAACCAACGAGATTGGTGGGACACTGGTTGGGCCAAGTACCAAATCGTGGATCCCAAGGGTAAGAGTACCACCTATAGTTATGGATCCGATTGCCATAATTCGCTAAACTGAAATTTTGGAAGCCCCAACCGCGGTTCTTTGATACATGATGTTGGGCCGTTGAAACATCAATTGCACTGGCGGGGTACATGGGGAAAAGTATCTTTTTCAGGCTGGCGGTCGCGTTTATTGAAGCACTTCCGTTACAAACTTTAAAAAAAATGGCGCAAGTGACGGAGAAGAAAATGAATAGCAGGACATGAGTGATGATGAGTCATGAGTCATGAGGCATGAGTGATGATGAGTCATGAGTGATGATGAGTCATGAGTGATGATGAGTCATGAGTCATGAGTCATGAGTCATGAGTCATGAGTCATGAGTCATGAGTCATGAGTCATGAGTCATGAGTGATGAGTGATGAGTGATGAGTGATGAGTGATGGTGGTGATGATGATGATGACGACGACAAGCAACAGGCTGTGCTTCTTGGCCAACGGTGATCCAGACATAAGGATTGGTCTCTCCCTATTTTAGTTTGCTCTAGCAGGTCTTCTCAGACGGTGAGTACTGACCGGTTTGCAAGTGGACCATACGTGACCGCACCATACTCACTATGCACCATACCCCATGGGATGGAAAGTTGATGGGAGAATGCTCTTCTAAGGGATGGAATGGGATACCCAGTTCCCAAACAAACGCGTATTCATGCCATGTATAGGAACCCACAAAAAGATAGAAAAGGTTTTTCAGAATGTTTAGATGATGTTTTCGTTTCTAGTTTTTCTTACTTTTGGGTGGTACTATGTTACTATAGATACCCCAGTATCCGCACTTTGCGGGGGCCCAGTTGCTGACCACCAAGGCACTTCGAGCGTCTGTTCTTCGCTGGCAGAAAGAGCCTCTGCAGGCAGCTGGTCAGTTGAGAACTAGTGCGTTTTCCAGCGGCGGCTGGTTATAGCAACACAACCAAAAAACAAGAGTTAATGTGATACAATTACTTTCTTCGAGCGGACCCCACAATTGCCCAAATTCTTACATTTTATCTCACATACATTCCGACATTCTATCTGACATGACATGCGTACTATACCCATAATATGTATGTGTATGTATATATATGTACAATTATTATATTTGTAAGTATATATATATATACATGTATACATGTGTATCATACATCATATAGACCTCTTTGTGAAGCGTTTTTGGTTTTTTTGGAGTCAAGCCAAGACCATCTGCTGCAAGTGTTGGTCAAATTCTGACCCAAACATGGCCCCAGAATCAACTTCATAAGCACGTATCTTTAGACTAGTTGTGTCCATGAACACAACTGAAATAAGATGAAGCCTCAGGATAGTGTTTGAGATGTACTGTCACGTCAGCCTGTGTATGTGTTGCAATCACCCGGGATGACCCCTGGAAACAGCCTGGAGACAGCATGGAGCTTATAACTTATACCTGTCTACATGAACTTGTGTTTGTTGTGGTAACTGTAGGCATAAAATCATGGGAAATCGATCATGGTAAATCTACCTGAGTGTCTAGTTCACCCAACCTGTCTTCCAAAACATCCAACCTACTGAGGGTGGCCCCAAGCAGCACTATGAACCAACAGTGGCAGGGTATTGCTGGTCCAGCTCGCCTTCAGATGCTCAATCGGCCCAAGCTTAAAAGCTGGCAGAGTACCCTTGGCACACCCAGGCCGCATGACACGCCAGGGCATTTGGATTGGGTAAGTATTGCTCCTTTACCATATGAGGAAGGGTCAAAACCCATTATTAGCATATTTTGGATTATTTTGGGGAAATATACATCCATAGCGATATGAATTTCCTGGGACTTTGAAAATTGAAAAACCTCCTCGATTGAAATTTGAAACTGAAAGCTGCAATGGAGGTTAAAATCAAAGTTGCGTATCCAACTGCCAAAGTGATTTCAGGATTCCAATCGTCGGTAACCCAGATACCCCACAAACAAACGCGTGTTTCAGCTGCGGATGGCATATGGAAGATTATCAATTTTATGGCAAACGAGATAAAGTGTGAGACTTCCCAATCAAGGTTTACTGGAAGAATTTTGTTGCTTTCCCGAGTTTGGACGGTCTTGTTGCCATCAGAGACCAAACATATAAGACATGGATTTACAGAAGGGAATGCAACCATCAACCTACCAAATTTCAATTTGTGCCCTTTGGCAATCTTAGCTGGCCATGGAAAATCAACCAATCATATGTGTTGATTAAAATTGTTATAATAATAGTATGCAAAATGTCTTTTCCATTGGCAGATGTGATTGGGTTGAACCAAGCCCAGGGTAGCTATAGATGGGATGTCACCCATTCAAAACCTTGAACTTACTATTTAAAAACAGGCTTCTAGAAGAACCGGTTTGAATGTAAGCATTGGGCACTTGCTCATGACAACAGCTATATGGATCTGTTATATTATGTGGTGGTTTAAAATGGGATCCCCAAAACCCTGCGTTTCAATACTAACATGGTCTAATTTTGGACGATTTGGTGGGGGGGCGTTTGTTGGAAACCTCCATCTAAACTTGTATAAACTACCATCTCAACAACCATATCTAAAAAATGGACTCTGAAACCCTCAAGGGGAAGGTATATGTAGTCTTTCAACCCTCGTGGCCACGGGTCAAACATCGCAGAGTTTCCTGGGTTTCTGACACGGTGCCCCTGCGCTGGCGCTCCTGGTTCCAGTGGAGCTTCCTGCAACAAAAAGCGGAAAGGTGAGGGTGCTCCAGCACCGGTACCGCACCCTACAGGAAATTTGGGATCTTTGCAATATAATGCATACATATATATATATACATATGCATATTATACATATATATATATATGCAATATAATGTAACCCTGTTGAGTGCTAAGATAATTTGAATCAGGCTTGAGGGCTGTTGAGAGTTATTGAATTGCGTTGAGTGTTATTTTCTTCATTTGGAGTACCTTGCTATTGAGGGCATGTTGAATACTATTGAATCGTTGCCACCCTGTTGTGTTGAACACGTGTTGATAACACATTTGAAAGAGATATGATATCAAGACTATTCTCAATGTGTGTTTCAATGATTCAGAGCTTCATTACAATGAAATGATTGTGGTTTTGTATCTGATCCCCATGCAACATTAAATTACGTGACAAAATGTTATGACACCTGAAACTTTGGAAAGTCATTTGATTCATTGATGTCAAAAGTGCATTGTGCTCATCATTTAAAAATTTGCATATATATATATGATATAGACATAGACATGGATATAGATATAGAAATAGATATAGATGATCAGTTATAGATATTGATATTAGATACAAACAAAAATATTAGATAATAGTTGTGTATATATATATATTGTAAATATGCATACGTATATATATATAATTCAGTTCCACTTAATCCTTCAGCATGTGTTCTAGATATGTTTACATATTACGCTGTGGGCCACCTCTCCGATAACACCATTCAAAATCACCGAAGATTGACAAATATTGTGGCAAAATGGCGAAACAGCAACCCAGCAAGCCCATCAACATCAACAACCTACCGTTCAACAGTTCTTTTACTTTGTTTAGATGTGTTGATACCACAACATCATTACAATCCTCAAGCATTTCCAGACGATCAGATTGAGTTTGCTGCTAGTAGCATGGCCTTTCTAGTTGGAATCCATCTCTCCTGGGATGAACAAAAATGCCGCCCCAATTCAGGCCTAAACAATCTGCTAACACACTGATTTGGGGCCTCAAAATTCACAAATCTTCCATTGTCTTTCATTCATTCGATTGCTCTAAGGAACAGAAAATATAGGAAAACCGCGATATTTCATGGGGAAACGCATCGTTTGGAACTAGATGTTCCCTTCACGAAAATCGATCCAAGCTCCACCTCTTGAGGTTTCGAGGACACCTTTCGGAAAGTCAGAGGTCAGGCGGATTTTTTTCAGTCATTCAGATAGAATATAACCCGTATATTACCCTTATAATGTTAGTAAAGCAATAGGATCTACCATCCCCCAATTTTACCATAAATGTGTGTGGTATAGACTTTATAAACCATGAAAATATGGATGGTTAAAAATCTTGCTTTATGATCTTTAATTAGCATTAATCATAGCATATCATGACGTATCATGGCATATCACAGAAATCAAGACTGCCATTGGTTCTGAGAACCTGCTTGCATCATACCAAGGATCCATAGTGTCTGAGATGATGATGAACCAACGGAACTATCAAAACACACCACTGGTGTCCTAACCTCGCGTTGGAAGGGCATACCAGGAGGATTCACCACGCTGGGATGATCCGTGGTGAACTTTTTCTGGGAGGTAGAATCAACTTGGACCCCCCAACCGCTAATACATCCCTGTATGATTCTTGGTTGCCACAGTAACGGTTGTAGCCATCCCCAATTCTGGTTGCCGTGATAAACCAATCGCCGTCAGCTTCGGTCATATCATTTCCATTCATGCTCGCAACGTTGTGACTGGGCATATCCCGAAATAGGTCCCAAGAGTGGTTAGTTAAGCTCATTGTTGAACTCCAGTTTTGTCTTCGTCGTCTCCGCCGCTGTAGTATATTTGGTTCTTATACATCCTCGAGATTGGCTAGAAATTGTTCTCTTTTTGTTTATAGGTTGTAGATCCCAAAAATTCAATGGTTGCAGAGCCCAAACTTGAAAAACCATTTGTGAGTAATGGGGTGACCCTTCCTTGAGTGTTGTGCACAAGTTCATGTGGCTCCACATAGTACCATTCAGTATACTTTGTGATGATTACAATTCCTATGCACCGGGAATGGTCAAAATTCAGTCTATATCATATCTCACCACATGCTGATTCATATGGATTCATATTTTCTCTATGGTTACAGCATGAGTCGCCCAGAATCGCCAACGTTCGCCTGCCAAAGGCCCAAGGCGGCACAAGCGGCTAAAGCAAGCACCACCAACAACCTGCCAGGATCAAAGCCAAGCGTATCAAACCAGATCCATGTGGGAAAGGAAACTATTAGACTGTGACTATGGAAAAAAATAGTAGGTTAACCATGGTTTATATAACCATGGTTTATATAACCATGATTTAACCATGCTTAATCATCAACAAATCGGGACTTCATAGGTTGAAAAAACAATATGGAGGTATACAAACCAAACCATGATATGAAAATGGTTCAAAAACAACATGGAGATATATGAAAATTGTTCAAAAACACTATGGAGGTATAAAAATCAACAAGAAAATATAAAAATGGTTTAATAACAACATGGAGGTATAAAAACCAACCATGATATGAAAATGGTTCAAAAACAATATGGAGGTATAATCACCGACCATGATATGAAAATGGGCTAAAAACAATATGGATGTATTACAACCAACCGTGATATGAAAATGGCTCAAAAACAATATGAAGGTATAAAACCAACCGTGATATGAAAATGGTTCAAAAACAATATGGAGGTATAAATTCAACCATGATATGAAAATGGCTCAAAAACAATATGGAGGTATAATATAAAGATACAATGGTTCAAAAACACTATGGAGGTATAAAACCAACCATGATATGAAAATAACCATTCTATAGTTAATGGGTACCCTCCAGTTATTTACAGTTTGCTATGGAAAGTGGACGGTATGGAAGCCATGGCCCAAACATTGTTCGATGATTTGCCTTCTAAAAAAGGTGATACACTCGATACACTCCATAGCAAACTGTGAAATTATCAGATGGTAAAAAGACATGTTAAGACAACCAATTTCCGCTGGATGAATTTGAAAAATGCCGAGGCTGAAACTCACCCAGCAGGCAGCTTGCTCTTCGGATTTCATGCAAACAGTTTTGAGCAGCAAGAAGAGTGTACTGTACCCCAAAAAAATACACGTTCACAAAAAATAACATAGAAAACCAATTCTGTTCAACACCCAAAGAGTGTATGAGGTAGAAATTCATAATGATTCCAGTCAATTTCCAGGCATTGCTGAGTGTATATATATATATATTTCCAGCAGCACGCATCTCCTGCTGGTTCTATGACCACGGTTTCTCAACTCCAGCTGCCGGGTACGAACCGTTGACTTGGACACTGAAGTCTGCCATTTTGGGACCAACTTTGCTAGTTCCATTCCCAGCGCTCTCTCTGCGTGATCTTCGTTTGTACTGATATCGGTTGAAAGTTCAGTTGGAAATTCAGTTGGAAAATCAACTACTTACTGATGACCTTTCAGTGTTCTCGGCGGGAATATAGCTACCTCAAATACGCATGGCTTGCAGGAAAGTCACTGGCCCCACTTAGTGGTTCATCCACTTGTGGCTAGATGCAGTTGTAAAAGAACTGATCCCAACTTCCCTACTTGGCATGCACAACCCATTACGATTCAGCCTACCATATGCTAAAGCTAGCTGCCAAACATTGGGGAACTTACCCTCTGGTTATTTATCGTAGCAAACCGTAAAATCGCATTTTTTTTAGGCTGAATCATCATGTTTATCATCTAAAAATAGTAATATCATCTATTCATCTATTCATCTATAAATAGTAATATCATCTATTCATCTATAAATAGTAATAGCATCTATAAATAGCAATAACATAATTAATCATAAATAACTATAAATAAGCTCTGTTCATCCATTTTCCATAGCCATGTTCAACAACCAAAGGCACCTGGATCTGCAGCGCGTCCTGGGTCGCACTCAGTTGCTCCGATGATCCGATTGCGAATTGAAGAACCCAATCAGCTAGGTATCTATATATGGTTGTATCATTTATAGCAATGACTATTGGATTATATGTATGTATGTGTATATATATATTACATATACATACATATACACATATTTATATATATATATATTCCAATAGTCATTGCTATAAAAGATACAACCATATATAGATACCTAGCTGATTCGTATATGGTAGATATGTATATATATATGATATATAGTTATAATTTATTCTGTGGTATCTATACGATCAATGAATTGGTGCATCTACGGAATCAGTTTCATCGCTTGTATTGCCGTATCAGTTGTATCAGACATATCAGCACCATTGACCGGCACTCGCTTGTGACAGGATTGTCTTACTCAGTAAAGTGCATATCCATTTGGGAATAGAAATCAACAAAACATCAACCCATCAAGGGCAAACAACGTCATGAGATCCAACATGATTTTACCAACATAAAATGGTTACAAAATGAATAACCATGGGGTCATGACTTGAGCTCAAGCCCCACAAGATATTCTTCAGAACCAAAAAATAAACAGCGCCAAGCACGGGAAACATGAAACCAACTGGTTGGCACATTTTAGGAATGTTCGGAGGTCAGAATCCTGACAGTTGGTCAAGTAACTTGAGTGAAAAATGAAGTGTCCAATGGTTTGCGATTGCAACATGTGTTCCAATCCACGACCAATTCGCTGCATTGTCCAATGGTTTCCAATCAGCTGCAAAGGGTCAAAGTGGGTATCCCTCAGGGTTTGGGGTTTGAAAATCGTAAGCGGAGCTCTGAAGACAACACAACCCCTGGTCCATGATTGGTAAACGCAAGTAATTTTAGTAAAGCAATCATGAACCCCCCATATTTTCATCATCGTTTATATCACCCATTTCTGGTAAAATGATGTAAACTTGGGGAAGGTGAAATCATATTGCTTTAGTCACATTGCAAGCGTTAGTTAGACATAGTCAAACAATATTCAACACTTATATTGAAAATGGTAAAATACAAATCATTGTGAGGTATGACCTCTTTGAGACTTGATGATCATCAAACGAAAATTTATGTTTCTCAAGATTCAGGTACCCTGTTTACCATTGATTTTCCCATCCAAAATTACCAACCACTTAGAGAATTTTGAACCCACTTGGCCCTGGATGAGCGAAACCTAGGTGCCCGGGCATGGCAAAAGTTTTTTCCAATGGAGCGTGAGATGAAAATCCGACAACCTCTGGCACTTTTTGCCGACAGTAAGAGATTTCGTGTGTCAAACATCAGAGACGTTTTGGGTTTTCTCTGTTTTTGAGTACAACAGAAATAGATGCTCTTGAAGCTACCGCTTTCCAAACATCTGCTGCGCGTCAGCTTGAGCCCAACAGCTCCAGAGTGGATCCGTACCATACACATCAATTCCACCAATGCTCAGAAACCATCAAAAGCCAAGTCACAGGCTGTTTCTGCGATGAGACTTTCCACTTTCCATGTATACTATAATTATATATATATACATTATTATAGATGATTTTTAGATGTATGATTATGATGTATGTACAGATATTGTATATACATACCAGTACAAACTACATCAGACCATCATATGTAGTGCAACGACTGGTCGCGGTAAGTGGTGTCACCGACCTTTTCTCGGCAACGCCCGTTGAGCTTCGTTTCTCAAGTCGCGGGCCTTGACCCTGTGAAACGCATGTTAGATTCTCTCTCTGTTAAATATAGATAAATATAGTACCACACATGGATGATGGTATGGGTTTGCTTTCCTTCAGTGCATGAAATTGATTTCTTGGTTGGATGACTTCAGGGGTCCTCAAAAAATATGACTTCAGGATACCGAAGCCGCCGAAAACGTGTTGCTAAGTTCCTGAAAAAAAAACATCTCAAAAGTTTTATCTTTAAATACGGAAGAGCTACAACGATGGGACGCTACCAAATATAAACATGACTATGCTACAGCTAGATCTCACTGAGGGTTTGCCGCGTACTTAGAATAATAGATTGACCCTATATAGGGATGCCATAGAGCAAAGCCTTGTTCTTCATTAACAAACCGCGGGAATGGATGGGAAAAGGATGGAAAAGAGATTGAAAACTGTGATAGTCCTTGAAACTTGATGTGTTTCGCCCCAGAAACAAGGCCAACAAGGCCACAAAACCACATCTGCACATGGCTCGAATTGCTCTCAGTCTGAATCAGAGTCATAGCCGAGCCGTTGGCGAATTGGCCTTGGTGATGTCGACTTAGTTGGCTGAGACTGAGCTGTGAAACGTCGAAGAAACTGCAATATGAGAGTCAATTGGAAGGATCAACCGACATATAGTTGAATAGTGTTGAACTATGTCGAAGAATCTTGAATATAGTTGAATATATATCATAATGATTCATAATATATCATATTGGAATGAAAAAAATGGACGACAAACCATGCGTTCAGTGACCTAGAAAGTTCAAACTCTTGAAATAATGGAAAAAATGAAAACATGTAAAGTGTAAGGTGGCTGTGCATCATATTTGAGGAGTCACCCAAACCCTCTGTAATTCTCAAACCTGCTGTCTGGTTGCTTGAGGATCGGTTTCTATATTTGATAAACCTACATTCCCAACGAAAAGAACCCTTAAATAATCCACGATAATCCTATATAATTCCATGGTTTACACGGTTTTCAAACATCCACTAAACAGGCGCAGGATTACCCTGGTGGAACCCCATCGTCAAGCATAGGGGATCGCCTGGGTATTGCACAGTTGCCCCGGAGAATGAATATCTGTTGGATGCTGTTGGTCCCCGTATCTCTAAAGGGTTACTTGCGCCTGGTTTCAAAAAACTAAATGCAGTCAAACATTGTTAAACATGTGGGATACTTCTTCGTAAGTAGAACATCCTTTTTGGTTTATGAGTCTCCGTTTTAGCATTGAACAACATCTTATCTGATCTTACGAGAATGGTTGGTTGATCGGGCATTCCCACTACAAGTGGGGCTCCAACTGAGGCGGGAACTTTGGGGCAGATTGGATCATTGAGTCAACCTCAGCGCATGTGACAAATCCAGAACCATCAACAGGAATTGACAAGTACAAACCATGCTAAAACAACAGCTAAACACAGGTACTACAGTATTGTTCGTAAACAGTCACCAATTGCCATGGGTCAAATTCCTTGTACCTGGTTACCTTGGCTTTGACGCTGAATTTTTTGGTAGCCGTGGACCAGTGGATGTTCATCAACAAATCTTGTCCAATCGGTATTGACCCATCCCCAAATGGTGGCAGCCAAAAAAAACGAAGAGGATGATGGATGTTGGGATGTGACATCTATACGGCTCTCCTTCGTCACAAGCCTTGGGCCATTTTGGGGACCCAAAGAAAATGCATGCAGTAGCTGGGATTTGTGGATGCTTATTCCCCCCAAATACAGGGGTTGGTAACTGTCCCATTTTGGGAATATTGGACATCACCTTATAGTAGCCATTATAGACCATATACCTAATGGTTGGGTGATGTTCAATGGGGACATTTAATGACCCATGAAA
>Ga0126342_10000252_pt1 | contig 49632 bp, 37 predicted proteins | sample Cyp1metagenome_FD_92528 | JGI IMG/M metagenome (GOLD analysis project Ga0126342, IMG submission 92528) | Coral microbial communities from Lord Howe Island, Old Settlement Bay, Australia - Cyphastrea 1 metagenome | ecosystem: Host-associated > Invertebrates > Cnidaria > Coral ...
TGCTGAAGTTCAACCTGGACCAGAAGGAGGAATCTTCAATGACCCCGACATCGAAGAAGAAGCTGAATCTCCTGGAGTAGTTCCAACATCACCTTTGCCAGATGATGAGATCGAGGAGGAGAAAACCGAGGAGACAGCCCCTGGTGTACCACAGGAAGAACTACATTGCGGACATGTTCGACGTACGGAGGAACCTGGAGACGCAGAACCACCAGCGAAACGACTTCGAGCCGAACTCCTGGAGATTTTCTTCCAAGAGCTGGAGAAGATCAACATGACCCGAAACCGGAAGGAAGTGAACTATGGAAAGTTGATGTCTGGCAACAAGAAGAAATTCGACAAGGCAATCTTGAAGGAGATACAAAACAACCTCAAGTCAGGAGCCTATGAGGCTCTGTCTAGGGAGGAGTCTGAGAAGATACGGAGAGAAAAGAGCGACCTCATCATGAAGAACAGATACGTCCTGACGGAGAAGGCGGTCGAGCCGCATGAGGTCGAGACACTGAAGCAAGAAGCAAAAGCTCGCCATGTCATGAAGGGCTACTCCGAGGCCAATGCAGAGAACCTGGAGTCAACCACTCCACAAATAGCCAAGGATTCCGTGATGTTCACTTTACAGATACTGGCGAATTACCAATGGACTATAGGCCACTTGGACTTTACACAGGCCTTCCACTCTGGTGACCCTATCGCCAGAGAACTGTACTGCTCACTTCCACCAGAAGGAGTTCCAGGACTTCACCCTCGACAACTACTGAGGCTCAAAAAGACATGTTATGGCCTCACTGATGGCCCATACCAGTGGTACCGACATGTATCACGAGTCCTAGAATGTAGAGGCTACGTGCGGAGCAGAGCAGACCCATGCCTCTTTCAGCTCTTTGACTCAAAAACCCAACGGTTGGTTGGCATCATCGCCCTCGCGACCGATAATATGCTCCATGGCGGTGAAGATGAACACTGGTCTCACATGGACTGGCTGCGATCACAATACAAGATGGGGAAGTTCATTACCGGAGATGACAAATTTATTGGAAAGACGATCACCCAACAAAGTGATGGGTCAATCCTGATCCACCAAAAGAACTATGTCGAGGACAAGGTCAACGTGATACCCATCGAGAAGGCCAGGAAACGACAACGATATTCATACTGCACACCCAATGAGATCAGCCAATTACGAACACTGCTGGGTGCGTTGTCCTGGGTATCCAAGGAGACCAGACCAGATATTTCCGGTCGTGTGGCCTTGTTACAACAAACTATGCCATAACCAATGGTCAAAGACCTGGTAGAGGCTAATGGAGTAGCTGAGGAGCTGAAGAAAAGACCTGAACTAGGAATCGTAGTACAACCGATTCCCATGAATCGCCTCAGGGTCGGGGTGATCACCGATGCGAGCTGGGGAAATGCAGGAGGAGGATTCCTGGAAGAAGGGAACAAGGACTACTGGGAGGAGACCGACACGTCTTGGATAAGACACCATCTTCTTCCAAGACGACTACTTTTCCACCCTGGAGCAGCACCTGGAGGACCAGATCTACACAGGATCTCTCGACAATGCCTCACGACGACCGACAGTGGACTTCACAAGGACAAGTGGGACGATAAGGATGGAATCAGAGAACATGAAGAAGGTACAACTTGGAGAGGCACTACGACCTTTCTGAAGTCAAACGTCGAGGAGGAGATCAACCGACCGATTAACGAGAGGTTCATGCAGCTGGCAAAGAAGCACAATCAAGGAGGATACCTCTTGGTGTACTATGACTCCAACCTGGAGACCGAGGACGGCCTGTCCAACATCACCATCGCTAGCTGGAAGAGCTACCGATTGAAACGATGCACAATGAATACACTGTCGGCAGAGTCACAATCTATGCTACAGGGAATTGGTAACCTACACTGACACCGGTTCCTGATGGCCGAAATAATTACCAAGGACCTGAACATCGACAATTGGGAGACCCAGCTCAAGGACCAGCCCTGCATCGCCGTGACAGACTCTCGATCGCTCTACGACACCATCAACAAGTGTCGAAACACTTCTGCCCACATAGACGACAAGCGGACTGCCATCGATCTGACGATCTTGAAAGGAGACTTGGAGAAAATTGGTGGTCAGGTACGTTGGGTCTTTAACCAAAAAGATGAACCCGAACTTCCTTCGCAGAATCAGGAGTGTTGGAAAATGGTCACTTACGGAAATTGGTTATAATACCCTGTTAGATCTGTATGTTTTGTTCAACATAAAATGTGGTGCATGAAGAAGTGCACTTTTCACACATCATTAATTGAACAAAATATTCTCACCCATTTGAAGGCTACAACCAGCTGGCCGATCGCCCAGCGGACATGGGCTCAAGGCCCTTAGCGTGTAGGGGAATGCACGCCTGAGCAATTGAGAAAAGGCTCAGCTGCCACTTGCGATTTGCATATATATATATATAAATTATATTTCTATTTTTGATTTTATAAATTAAATATAATTATAATATTATTATTTTTATATATGTTTTTTTTTTAAATTTTTATAAATTAAATAAATAATTTAAATTTATATTTAATATAATTAAAAAATATTATTGGGAATGTATAATATGGTTTTTGCTTTAAATAATTAATTATTAAATTGCTTTATTATATATATTATTTGATAAATTTTACAGAACAAAGACATAATTTGTTCTTTTTAATTTTCTTAGATTGGAAGAAAACCTTTGATAAAATCGATCATAAAAAAATATTTCTATTATTTTCGCGACTAGGAATCCCCTAAATTATTATTGATAATATTAAAAACCTATACCAGAATCTATCTTTAAAATAATATAAGGAATTCACGAAAACGAATAACAAAAACAAAGAATAGGAATAAAATAAAGATAATTATTAAATCCCTTTCTTTTTATTTTAATTATAGATATTATATTTTATGATGTGAAGGAATAATTTAACGACCCTCGATATTTTTTTTTTTTTTCAATATTAATTTCCAAAAATTACTGTATACAAATAACATTCTAATCATAGCCAAAAATACTAAAACTACCAATACATATTTATATCTGATCGAATAAAAATCAAAATATCTGTATCTAAGGTTGAATCATAATAAATATAATTATATAAATTTCAATACCAACATCGGCAGAATCAAATTCCGAAATAAAATCATGATGAAATCAACGACGGAAACCAAATATTTAGGCGTTATTATTAATGATAAAATTGATCCCGTACAGGAAATAAAATAACGAATCTCGAGTACCATGTCAATTTTGAAATACCTTGATATTTTTTGGAACAAAATGAATTATAGTAAAAATTAGAAAATTACTAGTTTATAATTCCGTTATCATTAGTAGTTTATTTTATGAATTAGAATTACGTCAAACTACAGACAATACAGGGAAATTGCTGAATATTTTTCAGCTTAAAGGCTTGAGAAAAATATTACACCTGCTTACCATTTACATAGATAAAAATAATTCTAATGAATTCGTTTACCAACGAGCAAATGAAATAGTTGGGGCTCCTTTTCAGGGGTTTCTTTGCAAAATCAAATCTTTAACTAAAATTTTGGAAACGAAACATCTCAAACTACTTGGGCATATATTGAGAAAACCGCGATTCCACCCTTAGCATCAAATTATGTTTGCTTCCTATTTAATTTTATCAACATCCCCATCCAATCGAAAAATCGGTAAACCCAGAAAAAATTAGATTATTAAAAACATGAAATTGGCTTAGAACATACTAAAGGCTAATAATAATGCACTACCAAATCTCAATTTTAATTATCGAATCCTAGTTATTCGCGAAGCGTTTATCGATGCAGCAAGGATTTATAAACCCCCTTTTAATTAATTACAAATTTTAATATGAATATAATAAATATATATATATGAAATATATATAATCTAATATAATAATATTTTATATAAAATATATATTTCATATTCGTACCGAAAAAAATTCAAAAGAATTTTTTAAATAATAAATATAGAAAATAATAAATAATATTATTATAAATCTATATTTAATTTATTATTATATATATATATATATTTTTTTTTCCATATTAAATAAATATTAATATTAATTATAAATATATTAATTTATTTCAAACATATTTATTAATTTATATAAATATAATAATTATTATAAATTTATTAGATTAATTATTATTTTATATTAATTATATATATACAAAATTTTGTGTCAACCATAGTCCTAGCCCAAAATTCTTAATATTTTTTATCCATATATTTTTTATCCAAAAATTTTTCTTGTACATATTTTTCACCCATATATTTTTTTATCCGAAAATTATTTATCCAAAAATTCTTTTTACATATATTTTTCGGCCATATATTTTTTATTTATATATTTTTCACCCAAAAATTCTTCTTACGCATATTTTTGATTTATATATTTTTCTCCCAAAAATTCTTCATCCAAAAATTCTTCTTATACAAATTTTTCATCCAGAAATTCTTCACCCAAAAATTCTTCTTACAAAGGCTTTTCACCTAAAAATTCTTTACCCAAAAATTCTTTTTCCAAAAACCCTTCTTACCCATATTTTTCATCCAACATCTTTTTCTTTCCAATTTCTTCTAATTAATTGGCCTATCTATTTATCCATTATTTAAAATCAAAAAAATCAATCCTAAACGGAATCAATATCTATCATTATTATTTTGTCATCTTCCTATAAAAACATATTTTTATCTAATTAAAATCACCACCTATATTCCTAATTTTTGCCCATTTAACAACAAACCCCCCAAATTTCCCATTATTATTTCATCCACAAATGACATTATATTTTTCCTATATAATAATTATATATATTATATATCATATATTATATATATAATTATTATATTATGTATCATATATCTTTATTATATTATATTTATATTATATTAATTCTAAATTAGATAAATTATTTAATCTTTTTTATTATTATAAATAAATAAACATTATTTATCATTTTCCTTATCGATTAAAATAATTTTAATATTATATTTATAAATAATTCCAAAGAAATTATATATAAAATATCGGATCCATTATTATCTCAATATATCAATATATATAATAATACAAAAAAAAAAATAATATAATAATATATAATATAGATGGATATATCTCAGTATCGTACAGCTCAGCATCAGTGTGTAGCACCACACCGCGTCGCATCGTGTCGCGTTACGTCGCGTCACTTCACGTCAGATCAAATCACATCACATCAAACATATTTGTATTTATACTAAATATTTATATGGAATGATTTAATGTATTACTTGTTAATTTTTGATCTATATATATATAATTAGTTTTGAGCTATCTTCATCAAGCGTTCTGAGATTCTGGAAGTTGAATTTCCTTTGGAAATCCTTCCGCAGCTATAAAAAACTATAAAGGACTACAGCGCAACCGAGCAGTTGAAGCTATTGAACGGACAGATCAACATGGAATTAACCTGAATTAATGATGTTAAAATAATCAAATCACTATCATAGATACCGTTAGAATGTTAGAAAAAATCAAGTCACCATTAATAAGGGTATGTTATTGAAGTACGAAGGGATAAAAACCAACACTAGAGGGGATTGAACATGGAATCCCATCACCAGGGGTTCGCGTCTGAGATGGAAATACAATATACAAAGCTCCACACCTGATGTGAAGCCCCAATAGATCATCATTGTGCTTTTCGGGATTGACATAAAAGAGGTCTCTAAAACTAAACACCAAGCATTCAATTTTTCGGCCCATGTCCACGGTTTTTAGCACCTGGTTGGTTCCGAAACCAGCTTTTCAAAAGATCGCGGCCTCGCAGTTAGATCCCATGAGGAGTTTTTCACCATCACAGCTGCATCATGTGGCACCCCCCTTTCTGGGTGACCTCCAGATGCGAACAAAAAGACCCAAAACGATGAAGGATTTCGGAGCCGCCCCGAAACAATAAGTCGGTTGCCATATGCCATAGCCTCTGGTTATGTCAAAATAGATATTGAAAATTGCCCAGTTTATTATAGCTCGTTTACCCATTAATAATGGTGGATCTTTCCATAGCTACGTTAGTTTACCAGAGGGTAATGGGCCAGATGTCGGGGTCAAATTACCATGATCAGTAATTGGAGGTAATTTGATCCATTGGAACTATAATTGGAACTATAATTATCCATGAATAATCAAATTACCATGATGTTATCCATGAATAGTCGCAGCACCTCCAATGGTCAGCTGCGCTGATCCACCTGGCACCGGCCTTGTCGCCTCCTTTCTGTTGGAGACGACCCGGGCCCGGGACCGTGATGTGCGCCAAGACCAAGCTCTGTTGGAGGCTGCTACATCACGTGGATGAGGACAACAAGGTGGCACACATGTGGCACACAGTGAGTTTCCAGGTAAGGAAATCAAGTTGAGACATTGTGGAAAACAAAAACGGTTGTAGTCCTACAAATCAAGATTTCATCAATTTGGGGATCAAAACCTATAGCATACCTTTCTAGGGTGGGAACATCCATAAATCCCAGCTATGCGGGGATTAACAGCAGGATACCAGGGCTTTGACCCATGCCGATTCCTCATGTTTTAATTTTGGCGGCATCCTCCGTTCTCTGTGTGCCTCCCTGTGAGGATCCAAAAAAAAACACCTCGCTGCGACTGCGGCTTCCGATCTCAACAAAAATTGCTTCTTGTTCTCTCCTGTCACCATTCCTATCCTAGTCCTACAACCTTAAAGCTTAGAACAAGGAATTGTCAAGGGAAATCCGTGGACATCCACGGACAGCTCCAATTGAAATCAATAGCATTCTGCACCCAGTCATCTAACATTAAAATTTCTACTTGATTTACAGTATCGTGGTAGAATATGGAGGTTTCCTAATATAATAGGGGCCCCAAATCCCAAATCAGTCATCATCCATCTTAGTAGGATTTTGCCTTATAAACCATCCAGCTATTGGGGTACCCCCATTTATGGAAACCTCCACATTGCAAAAATTGCCATATTTTTTTGCTGTTTTTGATGGGGCCTCAGCCACAGGCTCCCCATCTGAAGGGGTTCCATGCGCTCCAAGACCAGTTGGACCACGTCTTGGCCGCCGCTGCGCCGTCGTTCACGGAGGCGGCCGTCATGATCGGCTCCACCAAGAGATCGCCTCGGCTATGGACAACATTTGCGGCTTTGAAGGTGGGAAAACATGGTGGTGTTGGGAGAAATTAACCCAGAACCTGAAAAACATCAAAGGTTCCAAGAATATCCAAAAATGATTTTACTCCCAACGATGGTCTCTGGTTTGGGTTCCATGTGGGTTTGTCTGAAAATAGGATACCCTAAATCTGACAGTCAGTCACCATTTTCCCAAACATGTTCATAAGATGATCATTTTTGGGTGTGCACACCATTTCAGGGCTAAACTCACATCCTTGGAATTTCTGAAACATCCCATCAAACATCCAACTGAAACATTCCAGGTTGGATGCCCCAAACTCATAGCCCCAACTGACCCCTCAAGGTCCCCACAAGCGACCACCGGAGCTTTATCCCTGGGTGGGGGGCCTGCAAGTGCCAGGATTCTGACAGTCAACAAACCCGGGGATTCCCAATGACTCCCGAAACATCTGGTTTAATGGTGGATTCTCACTACTATGATCAGTGAAGTTAGTTGATTTAGTTGACTTTTGGTGGATATCTACACTCCACCAAAAATGATCGAGAAACATACGCTTCTGGCTGTCAAGGGGGCAGACAGAAGATTCTTGAATCCTAGTGCCCAAACAGCTTGAGAAGAGAATGTGATTTTTCGTGCATCCAATATTTTTGTCTACCAACAAAATTTCAGACCGTTTTTTGGCTGGTCCTATTACCATCTATTACCCACTATTGTTGGTTCTGCGCTCACTTCTGATGCTTCGGGCCTCTTTTCAATAAACCAAACAAGACCCTAAAAGTTTCACAACCAACCAAAAAATAAACCAAAATCACGCCAACAACAACATCAACAAAAACAATCCCCAACAAAATCGTTGGATAAAAGTCATACATCATTTTTTTTCACTACACATGGTGATTTCCCATGCACTTCCCACATGTTCCCCACGACACGCCTAGATTCCGCGCAGCGCGGTCCGCGGCATAGGCTAAGGCGGAGGACCAGGCGGCGAAGGCGGCCTTCTCTTCCTGCACGGAAAAGCCACAAAAACTGGAGACATCTGTTGGGGGATTCACTATATAACCGCCAGAAAACATAGAACCCCAAAAAAACACGGACACCCCATAGTGATTAATTTTTGATCACTTTGGTCTGTCTTCTTAGACATGATCAATATAGAAGGTCATGTTAAGAGAAGGGGAACATTACTGGGGAGAGGAAATGGACCATCTTTGAATGTTGTGTTCTTGGCCATTCAAAGAAGATGGAGAACATGTAAGAATTTGACCACTTTTGTTTGGAAATGGACGCATGTGAATGATTTGGGGGGTGCATGTTTGAGATGTTTACGGACAAATTGTATATAATATGTCATCAGCCAGCTAACCAAATAACACCATTTGGGAATGCTGCCCCCCAAATCCTAATGATCATTTACGTCCTGACATCGCAAAGAAGTCGTTAAAAACCATTCAAAAATTCAATGAACAAAAATCATCTATACATAATAACCCCCCAAAAGACTCAGCACATGTATGTTACTTATGTTACCATATGTTACCATAGTTAAATAAATATATATACACTATACCAGTAGTAGTAATGCATGCTACTTATGCTGTGACCCCAAAAATACACATCCATATCATATGATAACACCCTGATGAAAAGGGTTACCAGAATATATTATCTTATGTCAACTATATAGTAACACCCTCATATAGTTAATCTTGACGCCATTTGTTTCGAAGGCTGTTCTCCTTGGCAGAAGCTGGCCCTGCCACGAAACCAGATCCTGGCGACGTTTTGTGCAAAAAGCACTGGGAAGCTGAACAACACATCACTTCCCATAAAAACTAGGCAAGAAATCAAATGTATATGTATATGTGTATGTATACGTATGTGTGCATATATTACATATATATATGATTATATATGCATATAATTAATTGATATAATCCTAAACCTGCAAGAAATATATTCATTATTGTGTTCTCTCTCTTCCCTTTATGGATGTCCGTGGAGATTGTACCATGTTCCTACTTGGGCAATGTGGGCTTTGGTGGATGGGTTTAGCTCCCTGAAACCCGATTTTGTTGGTTTTTGCAGTTGGGATTCTCCCTGGGTGTAAGTAGAATATCATGCAATATATTCTAGGTGGTGGTTTTAACCATCTTGAAACATATTAATCAATGGGAAGGATGACATCCCATATATGAAATGGTAAATAAAAAATGTTTGAAACCACCAACCAGTATATATATATATATATCCACCATAATCATGGCAGTACGCCCAAAAGTTGGGATGTAATTGATGTAATCCCAATAACTAGGGTCATCTGTGGAATTGCCCCGTCCTGCGGCGCATGGTAAGAGTTTCTGTCCAGATTTCAAGACCTCAGAGCGGGATGAGGCGCCTATGGCTAGTTCACATAGGTCTTCAATGGGTTAATTCATGGCCCTGTGAAATCTGAATGAGGGACCCCATCTTGTGAGGGACCCCATCTTTGTAGCTAATGGCCTATGAACAATCTCCATCTAGCGGAATCTCCAAGTTTGCTGACCCAGCCAGGGTCCCCAACAGCATCGCCCAGGGATGGAGCTGTGACATCCAGCCAATCTGCCAACAAATTGCCTGCAGTGGCGATGAGGGGGTCATCACTTGGCGGTGAAATGGAGATGAAATGCATGGTTCACAACGATCAAAAGATCAAACAGCTGAAGGACTTCAGAAGACGCAGATCAAAAGAAGAAATTGTTACTGAGTTACTTAAAGAAGATCTTTCAGAAGATGTTACTTAAGGTTCAGATCTTCTGGAAGGCCAAGATTGGCGCTGACTTCGTGCCCAAACAAAAACCACGGCCGCCACCTCCATATTTTACATCCTAATCTAGTTGTATACGGGATAACCGCACTTAGGGATTTACTTGCCAGGACTATTAACTAACTAATATGTGTAATATATATATATTACCTATGTGTGATTAATTAAGTATATTATAATATATATATATATATATATACAGTATACAATATTATATTATATTATATTATATTATATTATATTTTATTAAATGAAATTATATTATATTATATTATATTATATGATATTATATTATATGATATTATATTATATTATATTATGTTATATTATATAAATTATATTATATTATATTATATTTTATTAAATGAAATTATATTATATTATATTATATGATGTTATATTATATGATATTATATTATATTATATTATGTTATATTATATAAATTATATAGATATATATATATACACTATATATATACACATAATATCTATATAATTATATATATACATAATATCTATATAATTATGTAAAAAAATGCACATGATACAGCTCCTCCCCTCATTCGGCCTGGACGTGCCAAGGGCAAATCGAAGGTCTCGTTCCACTCCGGATTCAGGCTGCGCGGGACGACCTCAAGGCCCCGCAAAGGTTCAGTTACATTGTGGTTGTTATGATCATTATGATGGTTATGATCATAATCATCATCATCATAACTAAAACCCATGATATGGTTTTTAGTGTGTAAAATGATCACTATCATGGTGAAATTATCATTGTATCATGTTTTTCTCAATGATCAAAATAAGAATTCTATTTTCAATGATTATCTGTATTAAATTATGATAATTACATAATTTCTATCATCCGTTACTTTTATATGTATCATGGTGAAATAAAACGCATGAAACTTGTCATGGATACCCCCCAATAACTATCAGCTGAATGTTTATTTGTGGCCGCTTTTCAGACGAATGATGAGCCATCAGCCGGGAAGAACCCGAAAAGCACCTGCTGGTAAAACCACCAATCACAAAGGCTTACAGTATGACATTGCTACTATTATATGGATGTGTCTGAAAACAGTGAAGACTCCGACCGAGGCAATTTCATAGTCGAGAACATAAATTATCGAATCAGTCGCATGATCTTTATTGTCTATTGTTGTATATGTTTGTTCATGGATAAAACTTGATTTTCCAATGGATATGTTTATCTGACATATATGGACTGCTTCTTTCTGTGAACAACGAGTCCCCCCACAGAGCTCCGCTGCTGGAAGCAGAATTGTGACTCCTCCGTGGTCAGTCTTAGAAAGCAATCGTATAGGAAACGTGATGGTTAGTTAATGTTACCCAATTCCATATGTATAAGTATAAGTATGACTTGTTAGCATAAAAACATTGATAATCCAGCTGAAAAACTAGTTTTGAATGGAACTGTTCAGAGATTGAAAGTAAACACATGTTTGAAACCACCAAATAGCCATTACGGATGGCACGGTGGGTGAATGCCTGGAAGCATGTGGAGGGACATGGCTGACAGATTTTCAAGACATGGTGGACTTTCACAAACCACATTTCTTGAGCGCCAATTTGAGGGTGTGTGTATGAGGCGGCCTTGCAAACACATACTCTTGGCTGTAGACCAGAGCTTGTTGGCTTTGCGATATTCAAGGGCTCGTCCAAAAATGGGGTTCCCCTCAATGCCACCAAAATGGTGGAATGGGTATCATGATCATTTACCAACCTGCCTAAATGAGAGATGGAGGGTTGCAGCATCCCTATTTTTAAAGCTGACTATTAAGAAAAAACACATCCTGTAAATGTCTACCACTATTTCTGGTGATACCGGCACTTGAAGTGGTGATACCCTCGGCAAAATCTAATTTGGAAATAGTCAATCCCCTAATTTTTCAGTGAGTTTTCCCACGGGTCTCCTATTAATCTATGAATTCTAGTGCTATATTTTCCCTTGGATACCCTCTGATAAACTAACATAGCTACTGAACATGGTTAGTTATAGTTGATTTACCTATTAAAAATGGTGATTTTCCATAGTTATGTAAACGTTTACCAGGGGGTATCCATTGAACATCCACTGAACGTTGCGCTTTCCCAGCACTTCCCATCCGGAATGGACCTCCCCGCCAGTGGCATAGACGGAGACCCAGGCATCCGAAGCTCAGTTCGCAGGTGCCCGTGGAAGTTGAAAAAAACCGAGGAAAAATGGTAGGATTGGAATATTAGATATTCCACCATTTTTCCAATCCTAGATCCTACCATTCCAATCTCAACATCTATCCTAAAATCAAGCCTAATATCATATCTTAAATCTAGTTAATGATAGATGTTAAGATTGGAATATTAGATATTCCAATTCCACTATGAGGTGTCTAAATATATCTGATATAAATTAATAAGAATAGAATATCCTAATATCTAAGTATATGTATTAACTTTTGATATCTAACATATCTATATAATTGATTCTTCAATATATCTACATAAATATGCTGCATATGTTAAAATAACTTGAAAAATGATGATGATGATGATGATGATGATGATGACGATGATGATGATGATGATGATGATACTGTATATGATATATGATATATGTATATACATATATATATATATGCATATCCAGATCTTATATCCATATTTTAAACTGTATATTTCGTACATATAGGAATCGGAAATACAATGATCAAGACTATGTATACACATGTCATATCATTTAGTGGTTAATGTTATTGAAAGAAAAAACAATTACAGAATTGAAACTATGAATATGGGTTTGAATGGATATCATTACATATAGCTGCAAACCATTATCCAAGAACAAAGCACACAATCAATTGAGATATATATATATACTAGCGATGTGATTATTTTTTCATGAGAGGTCACTTTTCTTTTGCGAACGGACATGGTGTACCAATTCAGCCACAAATTGCTAATATTTTCTAATTCTCAGCCATTTCGATGGAAACTGCAGCGTTTTCGTACAAGGTTGCCATGAAGGGCTGGAGCCTGTGCCCCATTTCATAGTCACCTTCTACCTCCGGTGACTCTCAATATCTCTGGTAGTTTCAGCCTATCATTGGATAAAGTCACATTTTTATTAGTTGTCTTTCTTTGCTAAACAAAAAACACGAAAACAACCTTTTGTTGGCTAGCCCTCATCTTATTAGCTTCAAATGAGTCAATGACATGTTGTTGCCAAATCCAAAGTGTTTGGTACTCCCCTATAATTTGGCTATACAATCCCTTTTAGGAGGGGAACCTCCGCTAAATGTAACTTATATACATTCTCCCAAAAATCCATGAAATCAGTACCTTCAAACATGTAACTTATATCTAGGGAGTTCCCTCTGAAATTTAGAGGGACATGTAATATATTGCATTATTACATTTGGAAGGTAAAACCTTCCCAAATGTAAGTTACATTTTGAAGGTGCCATGTCTGTGGAAGAATCTTCTTTTTTAAGAAACAATTCTGGCGATGGTGTTCAGTGGTGTGCCATAGAAGGTCTTTTTTAATGAACAATTGCAGGTGTTTGGAACCTTCTCCAATTCATCTTAGATTTTTTGTCCCTAGGATGGCACCTTGAAGATTTGTGGTGTTCTGGATTGTTTTTTGTGGTGTCCACCTTCTTTTGTGCATTTTTGACAGCAATAATGTTGGGTGGTGGGCCATGGAAAATGTAAGTTGGTGGTGCTGAGTTCTTGTTTTCCCTGACAAATGCAGGTGTTTGAACCTCCCCCAAGGGACCTCAATTACATTTTTTTGCGCTTGAGAAGCTGAAAGACGTGGGCTTCTGGATGGTCTGAGAGATGGGATTTGCAGCAGCGGTTTTGTGTGGTGGGCCATAGAACATGTAAGTTGGTCGTAGGTTTTTGTTTTTCATGAACATTGCAGGTGTTTGGAACCTCCCCCACGGATCTTACATTTTTATCCCTAGGATTCCCTAGGTACCTTGAAAATGTTGAAGGATTTGGGCTGCTCGTGCTTCCCAACAATGGGGAAGTGAGGTTTTGAACGGGGTCAAAATGAAGCATCAAGCCACGCTCGGAAAAGAAAACTGGTGTGGCAAGCCAAATGTGGTCAGGTACCACAAATAGCAGGAGCAAACAAAATGTAAGTTACAATTGCTGGCCCCCCGCCATTTCCACCGTCACAACATGCCTGATGTCTTCCTGGAAGATACCCTCAAAATTCTTTGACCAGGGCCATGCCTTGGGGGGGTCGCTACTTACATCTTTAAACTTTGATTTTTGATACCTGACAGCTTTAATTTACAATTAGCCCCCCCCATTAAAAAAAAGAAAAATGTAAGTTACATTTTGCCAGATTCCCCCAAAAAACTAGGCAAAGGGGGTGGGGGTGCTATACAATCTTAGATACTTTGCACAAACAACTCTCTGCTCATCATAAGATGAATTGAACTGCTCATAATAAAATGTATATATATATATACAATCAGTGCAAGAAACTTGAAAACACATATTCATAACTATTCATATATGTATATACTCATGTACTTCTCAAAATATCTAAATTAAAACAAATTTCCCTGCCGTTCACCAGGGTTCACCCAGCAGTTTTCAGATATTTACCTCTGTTTTGGCTGATGAAAACCAAACTTTTGTTCTCCCACGCCCCATGCCGCCTGGTTTTTGCTGAAAACTCCACCTTTGTCTTTGTCATCTAATCACCTCCTCATTATTCTCCGCACCTAATATTTTTGCTGCTTCTTTCCCGGTCTTCTACCCTCTGGTTCCTTACCACAGCTATGAACAATTGTCCATGCAAATAGATGATCAACATCATGCTTTTACCTATTAACATGGTGATGTTCCATAGCAAACATCATGATTTACAGTACCTATCAGACCTATCAAAAACGCTGAATTTCCGAGACTTACAAAACAAACAAAACCAAAGAGACAGGATGGACCGCTTCATCTGCGCCACCCGGCTTCCGCTAAGGTCCCGCTTGGGAAGATTCACTGCACGGTGCACGTGGACCTGAGAAAGCCGGAGAAATACCATGCAATATGGTAGTGGCTTCATATCATATTCCATGTCTTTTGGACACAACCAAAACTGGTTGGTGGTGCAATAACCATCTTGAAAAAAATTAAAGTCAATGGGAAGGATGACATCCCATATATTATGGAAAATAAAACATGTTCCAAACCACCAACCAGGGACATAACCAAAAACTTGTTCTCAACAATTGCTGAGAGGGTCGACTATAATGACACAATTTCTGGGCTCTTCCACTCGCCAAAGTCCTCGCATGCGGACCTCCGGCGCTGAGCACGGCTGCTAGCATGGCTGGACTGGGGATCTATAGCAATCCGACAAAACATAGGAAAACAGAAAACCCAGAAATGAGGGAGACAACAACGTACCTATATATTTCAAAAAAAAAGTTTTATAGTACTTGATGTCCCAAACAAACTTCTCTATCAACTTGCGATTACAGATATTAAAGCAGGTAACGTGCAGGACCATTTGCAACGTGCAGGTTTGCAAACCTTTTCATCAAGCCAGGCCAATCTTAGATCTGATTGGTGGTTTCAACTCTCAAACATCTGTTCGTCAATTCGGATCATCATCCGATAACCCTTTCCAAACAACTAAAAACTTTTGGCTGGTGATACTGTTCCCCAAAACCCCAAATGAACAGATCACCAATCAATTAGAGATGCGGTTGGTTGACCTGGCTGGTCATATGGAGGGTCAAAACCCAAAAAGGGCACGCTGCTGAACAGTATACTGGCAAATGGATGTTCATCACATGGGCCATCTGGGCCATGCTGGTGAGTAACATATGCAGCTGTGTCTGAAGTTAGCGTAGCCCTAAATCCACTGGTTCATCATCCGTTATTCAAATAAATGGGCCAAAGGCCAAAGGTGGGCTATTTTCTGTGGTATAATAATGTGGTAAACCCAATGATAGATCTACCATTTGGATCTGGGATTCATTTGAGGATGGTTGATACAACCCATGTATGGTGATGACTTGGGGATGGCCGCTGAAATCCCACTATCCGCCTGCGACAGAGTGTGAAGTTGCACCGAGCAGGTCCTTGGGAGCCGCAAACCCGTCCCCCTAATATTAACCACCACCTAAATGGTCTTATAGAATGTCTAAATCCCCTACTAGACCATCGTTTATGGGTAGTGTTCAATATTTTGGAGAAGGGATGAATATGTTTCGAGAACTCCAGAACTTGCACTCACACTGATTTGATATGCCCGACAGCCAGATCTCAGTCTCAAAATTAAGATCCCCAGGACACACACAGATCAACCGCTCCTGTTTCTGCTAATTACTAAACCGAATCATTGTTGGTGGTACATTCGAAAAAGAACTTAATTATATCACACATGCCAATTGTTAAAAACACATGGTATGTGATGTATATAGTTTTGAACCATGTAACAATCATGTAACAATTGACATCTATTGACAGCCCCAACTCATCCCATCGCCATCTCCGGGCCGGGCCCCCCTTTGGCCCCGTGCAGCGTGGTGGGCAGGCCGTTCTTTCCGATGACTGGATTCTCGCTGCGGTCGACTAGCTGGATGACCTGCTCCCCCATGCAGCTGGCGTTCTTCTCATCCAGGTGGAGGGAGGCCTGGTCGGTAGGGAGGTGATGGGAAGGGAATCCCGGAAGCTCACAGAGTTGTTTTTCGGAGCACATATGGTGACAGAATAATTATGATAGAACTGATAGAACGGGGATCTGATGAATCTGATGGGGGATGTCAACTAGCAATCATGGAGATATAATATGATAATATGATATAATCAACAACTTTAAGGATGGATGGGCATGTCAACTGCCAAAAAATGGATGGATCTGCGGGTTGAAATCCATAAGAACAAGGGGGTTCCGGAGAAAGTAGCTTCCAATCCAGGGTGTTGTCTTCTTTTCAGAGATGCTGATGGAAAGGCACCGACAAATCAGACATTTTAACATGGGAAATTGAACCATAACCATAGTGAAGATAGTTACAGATAGTTCAACTAACAGGGGTTGGTAACTGTCCCATTCTGGGTATATTGGACATCACCTTATAGTAGCCATTATAGACCATATACCTAATGGTTGGGTGATGTTCAATGGGGACATTTAATGACCCATGACTAAACTACCAAATATGCGGTGGTAAAACTGGAGCCCGGGGGGTTCCTGGGATCCATCATTTTGGAAATTCTCTGATTGCCAGGGATGAAACAAACTGGGATGTCATCAGAGTCAGCAAAAGGCGAACAAATTAGACATCAGAGTTATCCCGGTTGGTGATTTAACTAATCGCAAAGCACAATCCTAACCATCCCCCAAAAGCTGAAGCCACCGATGATGATAACCATTCAGTCCACCCGGCTTTGTGCGAATAGATGAATTTACCATGCTTTACACCCAAATGGTCGGTTAAACACCAACATTTGCCATTTACACATGACAAACTACGACAGTCCTTTTCAAATCATGGGTAGCCTTCAGACAAGCTCGAACCTGCCGAAAAGTGCTTCAAGTAACGTTAACGTAACATTCGGAACATCAGGGGAAACCATCCGAAACCATCAGGTTAACCACACCATATGTTTATCATATGTTTATCATATGTTTATCATATGTTTATCATATGTTTATCATATGGTTATCATTGTATTGCTTGATGTTAGCCATTATCATAAACCATTTACCATTTCTTTACAATTATTTTCCATTTATGATATAACATGTTATCATTTACTGCTATTTATCATAAATGGTAATTAATTTTTCATTATCATTGGTATTGGTGCTTATCATTTTACCATTGGGTAACCATTGGTATTTATCGTTTACCATGGTGACCCAATGTGTTTTTTTTAACCATTGGTGCGTATCATTTTACTTACTGTACTGGTGCTAAACGTAGGGAATTTTCGGGAATGATCCCAGTCATCACTAGTAATAAACTAGTAATAATAATCCATATGATGCTATCCTATTCCCACCATGGTATTCCATGGGGATGATGATTATGATATATTATGATGATGATGATCCTATAAGGATACCATAGTGATTATGATGATTATGATGATTTTATTCTTATGATGATCCATAATCACTAGTAATAATCCATCCTATTCCCCCAGCAACCCATTCAGCAACCCTACGTTTAGCACACCAGTAGGATCCTGCCTGGCCGATGAAGTCATTGTGGCTGATCGCGTCAAAGTCCGCCACCACGAACTTCACCTACGCCGCGCAAGTCAAACGCCGGAGACCTGAGGAAAAAAACATGGCAAATCGGAGGAAAACCATGATTTAACCATAGGAAAGCCATAGGAAACCCATGGATTTTCCTCATTTACCAAAGGAAAATGGGTGATTTCATTGATTTAATCATGAACAAATAGGGATTTAACCATCAAATCATATGGATTTAACCATGACTTCACCCATTTTGTGGATCATTCCGGCAGTCTGATGAAAGCTAATGAATCCAGGATTTTATGGCTATTTGAATAGAAACATTGTTTTAATAGGAAAAATGGGGTAGGAAAAAAGTTTTAAGAAAGGGATGTTTCTATAGAAACATTATAGGTCTAAATTCTTAGCCCATAGTGAAAGCCACTGACTAAGTCACTACTCCTCAGACTCTTCAGTTTCATATTTTACCAATTTTGCATGGACAGTGAGAATCTTTATGCTTAGTCACTGGAGATCATAGAATTTCGACATGAAACAACCGAGTTCCCTAAACCAACCAGCTACATGATCATAATCAACGAAAATCAGATTCTTCCAAGCTCAAAATTGGATATCACTTGTTGTATACCCATGATTTACCACATTATCCAGTCGCTACCAGACCTAAATCCCATCGGGTATATAATTCAAACCTGAAACATGGGACTCACAGTTCTTGGGGGAACATGATCAAGAAATGGATAGAAGTGATATAACTTGATAATATTAGTTAGTAAGTTATGTATCCCAGTTACATCCTAGTTATTATAACTTGATAATATTACTATCATACGTGATATAACATGATAAATGTGCATCCCAGTTAGTAAGTTTTGTGTCCTCTAGCCTTTATATATCTGATCCATAGATCTAACTCACCAGGGCGCAGCCAGATGTACCTCTTTCCAGCCGTGGTTGTTGCCGAAACGATGCAGGTAAGCACGTGACGCCTGGGGAAACTGGACATGTGGACTGTCGACTCTGTGAATCATATATGGAACATCTCTATTGTATAGTGGGTTAATAAGTGAATTTCGGGATATCATTGTTGAGTGACTTTTCCAAAGTATGCAATGTTCAGTTTGAAGGGATCGCTGCCAGATTTAGATACGCTAATCACTACCAAGCTGATTGTTGAGGTCGTGGATCATTGATTTTTCCCACAAGAAGCATCTCATTTATGGGGCATGGTTGGCACGCGGTTGGCACGCCGGTCGAACATGATCCAAGTAAATAGCATTGACACTGAGTGTCTCTGAAAATGATGCCAACAAAGATAGTGTTTTGGGATATCTCAAAGTATCTTAAGATGATTTCCCTCGAGAAGATTCCACCCACTCACGTGCCTCCCAGCCAACCTTGTCGATGTTTGTGATGAATTCGCCTCAAATTCCAACAACCCGTGAACGGCCAGTGAAATGCTTCTCATGATGAAAATACCGGGTATCCAAACAGCAAAAAAAAACACCATATTTCTCCATCATTCACCTGAATCCTCTACTACCCTCTGGTAAACTAACATAGCTATTGAAAATGGCCCATTTATAGTTGATTTACCAATTAAAAATCAGGCCGGGTAACATGGCAGGAGTTTTTCGTCCGACTCCTGGTTTCAGCGGGATGTACTTCTCGGATTTGCTGGGTGCTGCATCTTCTGTCGGTGCTTGCTACACCAAGCAAACTGTACATATTCACAGAATATTACATAATACGTACAGTATATTTATCATTGTTTATTCCATCGAATGGTTGTTACTGTCACATTATATCCCATCATATTCATTGATAGTGCATTGCCAAATATATAACTCTATATGTTATATTATCTATATACATAATATATATATATAGAATCTTATAATTATAGTATAGAATCTTATAATTATAGTTTAGTTACTGAAATTATAGTGGATATACTAAACTCATATTCACTAAATTATAGTGATTTACTCTAATTATTTTCAGTAACCATGGGTATATCCCCATGGTGCCATAGCCTCCAGCCCTGGGATCCCCGGACGCCATTTCGCGCTGCGTTCGCGGCGCTCCGAGGGAGGCAGCTGCTGATGTGTGTCGCTGGTCGTCAGGGTGGCCTTCCGAATCCATGGAATCCATGGGTAGATGGTTATAGATGGTTATAGTTTGCCAGATATAGAACCCATCTATAGCAAACATTAGCAAACTATACATGTTTATAGAAATATATAGATGGTTATTAATAAAATCCATGGGTTATAGATGGTATCAGCTCTATAGATGGTGGGAGAAAAAAAAACAGATAAAATATCTAGAGCTCAGCTATGAGCTCTGTAGATTTTCTTTCATGGGGAGCCTCTATACTAGTAGTGGGTTAATACATGTTATACAATACTACTTGTACCAGCTTTTTATAAACATGATTGCAAGCAGTTACAAAAAGCGGGTACGCAACATTTTCAAGTTCGTCATCATTTTGGGCGACCTTTTTGAAGCAGGGAGTCGGGGTTTATCTTTGTTGTAGAAGACGGTAGAAGGCCTAATCATGAACACCATACTCTCATTTTTTGACCATTCAAAGGAGGTGAGTATCTAGCATACTGTAACCATACCAAATTGTGGTTAAGTACTGATGGCTAAGGTTTCATGTTTTTGGTTTACCACGTTTCTGAGCTACTTCTTACACTATCATGGGCAGGAAGCGGGACGGTTCACATTGCATCTTCCAGTCTGTTCACAACCTCGCATTTCATAAAGGGATTATGGGTCAAAATTTGGGCCAAAACGTGATGGTTTAAGAATGTATTTGTAATAAAGTAATAAACGTGACCAACATTTCTGAATTGCGATGCCTCAACTTTGACCAAACCGCCAGAGTTCTTTCCCTCACGCCTGCCCCCATCCGAAGAGTTTCACATTGACTTCCGGTGGAACCTGGGGGGACATGCGCTGCTGTAGTGCGAACCGTGTTCTCAATGAGCCCAAGTTGAAACACTGGAGACTCATCATCATGGTAACCCCCAATATATATTGCATAATCCCCCAACTAATCATCAACCAACCGGGGTTTTGAACTCACTCGTTTTATTCCAGCTGCATGGGACAATGATGTCCTGTTGGACATCAAGCAACCAGTGGGAATTAAGGAATTAACGCCTTGTAAAAGTATCAGTTTTCCTTCCAAATCTTATAGGGAGATACCATCCTTCATTGTTGGTTGAAACATCTTTTTTTGGGATACCATGGGTCCCTACATGTTCGTACCAAGGAAAAAGATGTGTTTCTTCCGCGGTCTTCTCCGCAAGCCCTTCTTCTCGGGGAGCTATCACCATAGTTTCACATAAAAAATGTTGCTACGTTAAGGGGTAAGCATGGCGGAGTACAGTAACCAGCAGAAGTGGGGATATCACTCCCATAATTGTGGCCTAACGGACCTACTTGTTAAATGGTCCCCATTGTTCGTTGTATCCCCATTATATCCCCAATATTTTCCATAACATATGCCCATAAACTGCTTGCTAAACAGTTCCCCGTTCCCCATGGTAAAAATGCATGTTTAAAACATCTTTTTTACATGTGTGTTTTTCTTTTTTTCGAGCCGGGCATATCCCCATTTTTTAACGGGTCTGAAAATAGGGTAACCCTGAAATTTGATGGTTACCCTCTGGTTATGTCAAAATAGCTATTGAAAATTACCATTTATAGTGGATTTTCCCATTGAAAATTGTGATTTTCCATAGTTATGTTAGTTTACCAGAGGGTAATCATCATTTTCCCCATGAAATGCCCGTAAAGTGGAGAAAAATTGGTCCTGGGAGTATCCCTGCATGACCCTGCCATGACGCCATGACCCACGCTGAGCCGCCCCACAGAGCCCTCTGCACCAGTGTCCAGGGTCACTGCCAAGGAACTTCCCAGCCAGAGCCTGTAAGATGATGGGCATAGTGCAGCTTCCGGGGAAGGAAAACCTACGAAAATATGGCTCGAAGACCATGCTCAATTGATGGCTTTTGAAATGGCTGTTCCACAAGAATTGGTTCCAAAACTGATTGAAATCTGGTTTAAAAGTTTAATTGATGGGTTGGAGACCCCATGAAGCATAGGATCTTGGGATATACGATTGTGGGACAGCCGAACAGACCGGCAACAAAGGGTTCGGCTCTAAATGGGTTTCAGGGTTTCAACCAAGGAAAATTTGGCAATTTAACCACACTTAAATTGGATGTGATCATCTGCAAGCAGATATACCAAACGGTTTGATGGGGGTGAAACAGTTGCTCCAGAACCAACGGCCAACCAGAACCGGTATATTGGAAGATGAGATGAGATGAGACGAGCAACAACAGTGCGGATTTATTTATTTTTTTTTAAGGGCAACATCTTTCGATGGGTATGGTGCTTATATTAAGCGATATTTGGCGACTGCCCAATTTTTTGTGCCCAAGCGATTTTGCTGCCCGTGGGGGTTAGGGTGACAAACGGTTGAAGAAATGTCAATACGACCACTGGCCCAATGGCTACAACGTCCTTTTGCAAACTGAATGGCCGTGGAAGAAATGCCAACTGGTTGCCTACTTCCAAAACATCTCAGATCATCTCAGTATGTAATCATAGTATTCAGTATCATGCCGCTTTCTTCAGCTGCTTATCAAGTTTCATTTAAGCAACAAGGTCCCCATACTTCACTTGAAAGTGCCAGTCTAACCCATGTGTCCAATTATTTACAAATTTCTGACAGTCATCCATCTTTATGGCCTTCAACATTCAACAACATTTAACATCATAACATATCACGGTCAACTTATGAGTCGTTCATCAAGATAAATCAGGAACATGTATCCCAAACTCCAGCGGAAAACCATCGTCCTTTTCCCCATGACAAAATGACAAGACGGCTTCCCGTTGTTCATCGCTACGTGCATAGTAGGCATCACTCGTTGTATGCCCGTTGTATATCACATCTAATGGGTGCAAAGGAAATATCACCATTGTATACCCATCAAACTATAGCTAATGGATTCAATACCCATGAAAAATCACCATTCACAATAGTGAACTACACTTATATGGGAATGGGTCAAAACCATGTAGCCCTGGTGAACATCAAAATAGGTGGCAAATGGATGTTCATCCCCTAATAAACAATATCTATAGGTATTGATCCATAGCCATATTCCATTAACTCATCATTAACCACTGTTAACTATGCTCTGCAACCAGCCATTTGTTTCAGGCCCAGTCGCATTAGTTCATTACGCCAAGCTGCTGTGGTGCAGGCGCGCGGCGGCATGCCACCGACAAGCCCGCCATTTTGCTGGCCATCTGGCAAAACAAGAACCATATTGAAGGTGATTAATGGTGATTAATGGCTGGTTAATAGTGGTTAATGGTGATGATGGATGATGATTGATGATGGTTGATAGTGACTGATGATGATTGATGATGGTTGATGATGATTGATGATGATATGGGGATGGATCACGTTACCTATGAGTTTACCATATGTTGGGGGCAATTTTTGCATCGAGAAAAAACCAGCTATTTTAGGCTACCGTTTGGGTATCAGCTTTTTGACCCATAACCATTTAATGGTATCATAGCGACATATACAAACATACAATAGTGGATATATTGGGGACACGATATCTCCATATTATGGTGGGATATCATGGAAATTAATGGGAGAATACAAAACAGTGATTTCAATTGGTGAATATATGCTAGTTATTTTACTTTGGGATTATCCAATAGCAAACAAAAGGGAGATGGGGCTGGAACTCCATTTCCAGCTATGGACTGGCAAAAGAAGAAAAACATACATCGGTAAAAATGCCTGGAAAGGACCGTTTTGCATTACACACATACCCGCATATGTACATATATCTTTCTATATTCATACTATATGTATATATATATATACATGTTATGTATATATATATATATATTCCTACAATATTACTATGATAGTAGTGCTATATATATAATATATATATATTATGTATCCATTGTGATATAGATTACAGCATATCTCTCTCTTGATTGCAAAATCTCACGCTTTCCTTCGCTCTCTGAACACAACCCAACCCCCACCTGGCTTAGCAAATGTTGCGCGATGCCTGCTGAATCCCCTGGCGTAGGCACATTTCAAGATGGCTCACAAGGCACTGGGAAGCAGAAAACTGATAGGGAATAGGAATTTCCAAACATTTGGATCATTATCTGGAACTCCTATTAATCCTGTTCATTTCGGTCAAGTTTTTTCTGGGAATTCCCAAGCTTACGGGGAAACCCATCACTTTCTGAAATTCTTGGGGCTTGGAGCGGTTTAGCTCCCAGATTCTTGGATGAGAGCCAACGTGCAGGACATTCTTGGTAGGATTAATTGGATTCAAATATCAACGAATTCAACATATAGTAAATAAATACATGTTGAACCCCTGCCAATTGCGGTTTGGATCATGTTCTTATATATATATATCTATTTATATGTATACATATGTGTATATATATATATATATCTGTGTGTGTGTGTTCCATTCTCCAGCTGAACAGTTCTGCCATCACTTCCCCCCAATTGGTCCCTGGCGTCACCTACTTTTGAGCCCAAGCTTTGCATGTCGGCGAAGTACATGATCACATCGGGTGCGGGCCTGAGATTTGACGTCACGTGCTGAGTCACGTGCCAATGGATTGAATGAGAACGGAACTTGTTGCGGCTGAAGCTTGAGAAACAACATTTTCAACATTTTTCAACCTTCAAACATCGTTGAATAGATATGTTGCCTCTTCATTTTCCCATCATGTAAGGACACGAACCGCAATGGAAGGTGAAGAGAGAGCCAATCAATGGGGCTTCAGGGATGTGGCAGCAAAAACACGATGCATTTTCAGCTGGAAAAATAGATATGTTTTTTTTCAATAATGTTACAGATCCATATAATATAAGGGAAGCAATATGATTTGTAAGGCTTTATATGCAAGTATGTTTGAAATCGCAACTTAGAGTGCATGGATGAGACGCCTTCCTTTATAAGTGATAGTGATGGTGTGTCATGATTACTCCCACATCAATTTTAGGTTAAGCACTTAACCCCCTATATTTTTCATAGATAAAACAGCTAGGAAAATAGCCTAGCCTTCACCAGTCCCCCGATATGATGACTTTTCACCATAAAAATTTGCTGGCTGGACTCCCTGGCACCAAAAATTCATCCCCCTGGGGCAAGGGATTGCCAATTTCGGTGCTTGGAGTTATCCATGTTCAAACTCCCATTGAATGGTAAAGACCATGTAAACAACCTCAAATTAAATGTTGGTGTCTTCAACAACCATCTAGTGGTCAAAAAATGGAAACAAAAACTATAGTACCTATAGATTTTGGATGGTAGAAACATGTAAAACGACCAGAGGGTGGGGTCACTCAATAGCTAAGTTGGTTTATAAATTATATAAATTTATAACTTGGTGAAATCTATTGTTAACTATGGTCTATGATAATATAATAAGTATACTTAATGTTTTTTTCTTTCTAAACCAACGTTCACATCACAGGGGGATCCACATGGCTCAGCGGCATTCGATGTAGCATGGCCTTCCTCACTTTCTGCCGCACCATCGATCGCGTGGTTTTTTCGGAGGTCGGCGAGGACGGGGTCGGTGAGGTAGAGCCCTGGGACGGGGTCTCTCCCACGACTAAAAGGTAAGTGATTTGAAGCATTCATCATGATCCATCATGATCCATCATGATCCATCATGATCCATCATGATCCATCATGATCCATCATGATCCATCGATTTTTGGAGTCTTTGACGGAATTTGATAAGTTCAGTAAGTTTGATCCAGAATTTGGTGAGTTTAAACCACAAAAAGATTAAAAAGAGGACTCTGTTGGGGATTTTAACCCCACATCTAGAGAACTCATAGTTTTCAACCACCAGACCACAATTCTGAGTCATGTTCGCGCGGGGATCATGAAGATTTCACGTTGGGTGCAGGTTTTTTTTTGGGCTCCTCCATCTTGAAAACACATGTTTCACGCACGGGCGGGTGACATGAGATGACATGAGATGATGAACACAATGCGAAGACCTGGCTGGCATTGACCATGGCTGTAAGTGATGAGGTACCCTCTGGTTATGTCAAAATAGCTATTGAAAATGACAATTTATAGTGAGTTTTCCCATTAAAAATGGTGATTTTCCATAGTTATGTAAACGTTTACCAGAGGGTAAGTGATGACCAACAGAACCAGCCTTTCTTGGTCTGAGACAGCCATCCAATTGTTGGTAAAATAGTGTCATCCTGAAGTCGTAACAAATCTCGTTGAATCATATTGAATGATACTATAATCTCTAGATATAATTACTATTCTTATTACTACTATTATTCTTATTCTCATTGTTATCATTATATGTATTTATTGACCCATGATTTTTGGTTGGGGATGAAGTCGGATTCATTCCCATGGCATTCGGTGCATTCCCATGGCGGTCTTGGGCCTCGGTGCCTTGCCCGCTAGGGCTTACAGGGCCTAAGCCCAGCTCCAACAAGGGATCTGCAGAGTCCAGTGAGGCCTCATACCACAGGCCCCATCATTATGTTGGTCGGGAAAATGGATGAAAATGGGGGGGTTCGAAGTTAACAGAGCCTAAGAGAGCCTTGATCATCTTGATCATTTTCAGAAAGTGCTGTGTGAAATTTATCTGTTTGTTCTGGTTTTCATGATGTTTCGCCTCTCTTTTTGGTGCTTTTACCCATCTTTTTGTGAGTGTTTTTATGCTTTTCTCCATGCCTGGAGATTCCCATTCTTGGAGCTCTGAGATGGTAAATTTTGCTATTTGAAATGGGATATCTTATCTAAGCGGCAAAGATCATGACATTCAAGGGGTTGATGTTAAGGGAACCTTTTCAGATGTTGGGGGTTCCTGTAAGCCTTCCCGTTGACCAATTCTGGAGTTTTCTTTCCAACCAAACAAGGATACAATAGGCTATATATATATAATATACAGTTTGACTTGCAGCTTCTGAAACGATTGAGATATGACCTGTACATTATGGGATAGCATCCATACGCGCAAGTCTGTCTATCCCAACTGGATCCACAGCACCCTGTGACCAGCCTCACCCGACGTGCCAGGTTCGGTAGCCCATGATTCTCAGAGAAACTTCTTTCCATGGGATTGATATAGAAACTCTCTCAATCTACTATGGTTACTATAACTTGTCTCAATCCCAATGATCATCAATGATCTACTCGCAAGATTTGTTTGAGAGTGGGTTTGATCTATGGTGAAAAGAAAAACATATATTCACATTGGTGCTGTAATCATATCTTACGTTTGAATATGGTTGATAACTGACAATGTTTGATCGGGGGATAGGATTCTACCCCCTAATAACGTCCAACAAATGCAGACGTCAAATCTCAAGTCAAATCCGACTCTAAAATGCTCTAAGGAATAGTCTGGAAGCACTATATTTTCATGAGGTTTCCGCATCTTTTTTGGGGGTTACTAGTCGCTAATAACATAATATATGGTGGCTGATAGGTACAGCCTCCGGCAATCAAACTTGGCACTGCCAAATCCCCGTTTACAGATATTTATGAGTTGATTTTCCCAGCTATTGATGCTTAATATCACATATATATATAATTATTATGTATATATATAATCATATAATTATATAGACATAAATGATATGCATATATATATTATTATATATATATATATTATTATATATATATTATGTATATTATAAATTATATGTATATATTATTATATATATATTATTATTATATATTATATATACATTACTGTATATTGTACATATATATATATATATTATTATTATATATATATATATATTACATATATATATATTATATATGCATATCCCATGAATAGCCACTAATCATATCGTCAGTTCCTCCCATGTTACCTCTTTCCCCTGGCGTTCCCGACAGGACTTCCCTGAAATCGCTCCAAGCGGAAGCCCTCCGTGGCATTTCTGCCACTGCCCTGGCAACGTGGCATGCTGCGGATTCCTCCGTTGATTCCTCCGTTGAGTTGGAAGATTTTCCGGGCCATCAGAAGGTTGAAGTCCCCAACAGGGTGACACAGATTGGGATGGTAAAGATGTATGATATAAAACTCATAAAGATGTTTGAAGTAATACACAATCACGACCATCGAATCTGTGATTTTTGTCTCTTGGCAGCGACTGGTGCTCGTCGACGCGACGACTCATGGCATGTCGGAGAGCGACAGGAGCCTTTCCAGTCGCGATCGGTGATCCCAAAAATGGTTTCCCAAAATCGTACCCCAATAGCTGGATGGTTTATATGGAAACTATTGGAAACTCCTTTTAAAATGGATGATATTGGGGGTACCCCAATGACTTTGGAAACCTCCAAAGATGGATTGAAAGCAAAACATACATTTGAAAACCACAAAGCAAGCTTCAGTCTCAGCTGCAGCACGTCCTAATGTCAAATCAACCAGTGCCCCTGCGAATTCTTCGCCATATTTTTGGAGGGGACTAAAACATCAGTGGGTCAATAGTTTGGAGCCAATCCCAGCTGATGCCAATTTTAACCAATTTGTAAATAAGCCAGCCATATTTGATTACTGTACATAAACAAACATAATAAATAAGAACATCAATATGATAAATTATTTGTAATATTACCCAGTAACCAAATATTGCTGTACATAAAGTAAACAAACATGAAGATTTCCAAGCCAGCCATATGTGATTACTGTAGCGGCAGGTACTCACCACTAAAATTCCAACTGGCTGAATGTTGGTTGACATGATATGGCGCATGGTACAAAATCTTACATGTTACGCTCTGGTTGTGTCAAAATAGCTATTGAAAATTACCATTTATAGTGGATTTACCCATTGAAAATGGTGATGTTCCATAGTTATGTTAATTTACCAGAGCGTATCCAATCTTCATTTGTGTATGCTCTATACTATACCTTTCTATGTTTTTGTATGTTTTTGTTATATAGCTAAAAACCCACTACTTGTAGACTTGTAGCGATCCCCCAAAGATAAAGGAGAGTAAAATCCTGCTACCCTTTGGTAGTCAAACATAGCCATAGAAAATTGCCGATTTAGTACTATGTTTATCGATTTTTCATCGCTGATTTTCCTGTTCCAAAACTGCAACAGATATACTTATTACCATCTGATAAGACAAACATAGCTATGGAAGATCACCATGTGAATGGGAACATCAACTATAAAAGGACAATTTTAAATAGCTATATGTCATGCTATGTCAAATTACCAGAGGGTACCAGAGGGCAACATCTTCTTCTGGGACGTTGCTGCCGTTGCCAATCCAAGGGACGGTTGTGGAGGATCAACACCACCCAGCGGAGTTTCGCAGGTGGGCGAGGAAACGTAAAAGCTGCGCGTGCGCTGCACCTGGTGATGCTTGTGGAAATGGTGGGATTCAGCACCAAAAAACCATGGGAAACAAAATATTTAAACAACAAAACACATAGGACTAGAACACGATCGTTGTAAAGACCAAATACATATAGAACAACCCACGGTCAATCGTCTTCTAGTTTTTTTGAGGTCCATCTTGGTTTTCAGGAGGGTATATCATAATAATTCAAAATATCTCTATAGAAATCTCACGGAAAGAGCATAGAAAGCCTCTGAAGACACCGAATCTTAGATACTCTGTAAACAAACATGTTTGGTGGGCTAGGACAATATCACCATTTATAGCAAAATCAAGATATAATCCATTACCTCCATAGTCGCTCAAGTGTGATCTAGTTTGGGATAATACCTTCAATGTTACATTAAAACATATCAATTCTCTCAGTATAGCATTACACAGTATAATTATACATCTTATATTTCGAATTACCAACCAGATATCATCAAACTGCCTATGGAAGAAGCACAACCTTTTAAAGATAGACAAATATATGTGTATATAATATATATATATATATATATGGACACTGGTATCAATGGTTGACATCATCCGGTTTCAGCGACAGGGAGTCTTGACAGAAAACCCATGTGGTTATTGGATGGGGCTCCATACACCTAAAGCAGACTCTCTGCAGCCATTTCGTGGTGTTTTTTCTACTCACAATGCCAGCACTACGAATATTTTTCACCAGTGGAATTCGCGCCCGCACATAAGTTTATGTTATTGAGATAAACCCAACAATAGTTATACATGTAACACATATCATATATATATATAATATAATTCTATCATATATATATAATTCAATAAACAACAGTTTTCCAGCAGTTTACCATTTGAGGCCTTTATTGAAACCCTTGCGATTCATCACCACAGAAACATTGCGGTTGATGAAAAAAATGGCTTTCCCAAGGCGCGTAAGGGCCGGAGCGCGTCCGCACAACCCACCAGACCTGACAAAGACAGAGAACCTCTGAGATCTCCCTTGCTGCTTTAACAGTCTTTAACCAGCAAAAAACAAGATAAACAAGTAAGCTCCCAAAAGATAGAAAAGGTTCATGGTAAAGGTATGAAAAGGTTCAATTTGCCATGAGTTCAATACTTGCGAACTTCTGTCGTTTTCGAGCCTCATATTGACCTCGACAGAGCCGATGTGTCGCCAGGAACACTGTCTGGTAACCTGCATACGTTGATCGAGATGTCAGGCTTTGTTCAAAAAATGTGTGTTTGATCGCCAGAAACGGTAGTATAGAAATATTATGGGAATCTAATGCGATTAAATGGGATATCTAGGGTTACAATCTGATACCTCTTTGGTCAGAACTGAATAGAAATCATGGATTCACACACCAAATAGCCATTGAATGCCATTAAATCATGAGGGAATTATGATAGACACGAAAAACAATGGGTACCCAAATTGCTCAGATGTCATGCTGAGAGTTGTGCGAATTTCGCCAGGGTGAGGCTTGCGATTGATCCGATGATCTTTAAACATCTAAAGCCAATAGAAATACGACATGAAGATGATATAACTATGATATAACGGGATGTTTAATAGTATATAAACCATATAGCTATTCATCCATCTTTAATCATCCATCGCTATAAGTACAAGCTCTAATCATCCCCCTTCCACTCTAAATCAGAGATGCAGGAGGTGCTGGACCAACCTCCTCTCCAAGCCAGCCCTACCCCTTGCATGGCAAATGTATGTACAGTGCATTTGTCTCTTCTAGGTATATGTATATAAACAATACAAATGCACAGAATCTGCATAAACTATGGCAAATATCACAGTCCACAAGATGTCTCATAAACATCACCTAGATATGTACGATCAAAAACAGACCTTGTTTTGTACCATGTAAAGAACTTACCATATGGTGCTTTCTTAAAATGGGGGATCCCATTTTCGTCTCCATGGTTGTTTCAATACTAAGTCATGGTCATCCATGACGACTGGATCATTTGGGGCTACCTCTATTTTAGGAAACCTCCATATGGGTGGTTAAGAATTGGGTGCCAAGAATCACATGCCTACGTGGTCCCCACAGGGCTTAAATTTTGACCCATCCTGAAATCGTGGTAAAATATGGGGGGTTCCTAAAATAGGGCTATGTACCCCCAAATTCCCATCTTATTTTCGGATTGTCCATGAAATAAAGCATCCAGCTATTGTTGTACCCCCATGACTTCGGAACCACCAAAAAAACCTGGCACCCAAACGGTACCCTAAAATATTTTTTTCTTCTGGATGGTGTTCTCCCCCTAGTCATATGGTAAACTCATGGCTAACTTGACCAATCCCCATATCCAATCCATGTTATATCTAGGGGGCTAGTGGCATCTAGTGGGGACTAAACCATCATAGATGGGGCAACGATTCATATCATCAATCATCACCTAACCACTCTTAACCATTAGCCATTAATTAATCATCATTAATCACTATTCATCACCATTAACCACTATGAACCACTATGAACCACTATGAACCACTATGAGTCACTACTCATTCACACCTATTAATCATTATATTTTGGTTAATGGTGATGATTAATCAGTATGAATCACAATTAGCATCTATTAATCACTATTAATACCACTATTAATCACCATTAACCACTATTAACCACTATTAATCGCTATTAATCACTATTAACAACTATATTAACCACTATTAACCACCATTAATCGCTACTAACCACGATTTTGGACCTCCCCCCTTTCGCGCACCACTTGGGAAGGACTGCGCATCGATTCGCACGTCCGACAGGACCTCCTTGGTGCCGGGTCGGTGGACCTGGCATCGAGGACATCACCCGTCAAAAACCATGGGAAAACCATGAAACCCATGGGGGAAAAAAACACTGAACACATAGAAAATCTATATGGAAAATAATGGAAAATATATGGAAAATATATGATACATTATGGGTTTTCATTGCTGAATACATAGAAAATCATAGAAACATCGGGAAAAACACAAGGCGTGCACCAAACACATGGACCAATTGAGGGTGAACCACCAGAAACAGCCACATGTAAATTTATCCAACAATTTAGTCCAACAAACCCAAGGTCTGTCTGAATTAAAGAATCCAGCGGTTTTCTCATCACGGTTCCCGTGATGGTAAAATGATGTGAAATGCCATCTGTTCTTGTAGACTCACTGCCACAGAACCGTAAATATGACCACCGGTGGGTGAAACGTGGATACAGAATTGCAGACATCAAAATTCATTGCTCTATTGATCTGCCTTTCAAACATTTTCAAACTATTGCTGGCCCGCCTCCAAATAGGTTCCGCAATTGGGATCGTATTCAAAGTCTGTACCACGACAGCTGGCAATGTGCGCGTTTTGCATGTACGCCACCTGCCGCTGTGGGTGGTCAGGGATTTATATATATTGCAAAATAAAAACATCTATGAACTGAAGGAGCCCTTCAATGGGCGTGCCTGCAAAAAAAGGGGATACTATAGGCCACAAAATCACATTCATATTGGGAACATGATGATAGTTATACATAGTTATAAACCATGAGACGATCCCAAGCATGTTTCCTGACGTGAGATGCATATGGCATCGTGGCTCGGATAACCAGCCTGCAGGTCTTGTCCAGCTTCGATGTCTGGGTGGTGCTGACATCCTGCGATGTTCTGATCCTTGCCTCAGCATGGACAACTTGAGCTGTGCCCCACGGCTTAAAAACCCTGTCATCCCGAATCCTACTGGTTGACAATCATTCTTCCATATTCCCACAATTTTGGAATATCAATGAATATCATGATCCATGATGGTCCCATTCAGCAGTAAACAACTTTGTACCGTGGTCCAGCCCGAAGATCATCAATGTTCCCAGCAGACCCTCAAAACTGGGTGTGTCCAAAATCAAATCGTCAATGTTCAGCGAAACAATCTGCTAGAGTGCCATTTCGTGGCATTACCTTAGACACGCAACAAAAAAAATCCTCCATTGTTCCTCAACGTTTAGAAACACGTCACACTTTTCACCCTTCACCCTGGGTTTACCCTCGAATGTCTGCACGACCGCACGACGCACCAAGGTGCAACATGCAGAGCCTCTCCCACCCGCGCGGACAAGATCCCGACCTTGGTACTGGCTGCAAAGCCCATCCTTTGAATCCTTTGTATGGATATTGGGGGATGAACCAACCAAAATTGGGATATGCCTAACCATTCCTTATAGAAACTTAGTTAGTTGTTTTGGGGGGCATGGGGGGTGCATTGGTACTTGAAAAACCCCCACTCTGAGAGGCCGGCATGGATCGATGAGAATGTCTATGCTGTAGGCAACCTTGGTCCCCAATTGTACTATAATTCTACATAATTTTACTATAAATGGGTGGTATAAACCATCGATCCACATAGGTTTTATTGATTTTCGCTTTACTCACATCATGAAACTTAAGGTGATCTTGAATGTTCAGGGAACATCAATCGGCTACTGCGACATTATGAGAGAAATGCCAAGTGGCATAGTCATTCTGCAAACGAAACCTCAGATGTGCAACGCGCACAACCCGTCTGATCTGGGAAAAATCTGACCTGAAAGGACTGCCTTGCAGAAATTGTGGAGGAATGCCTTGCAGGTGTGCGAGTGCTTCTCCACTTCTACCAAAGTTTGAGTTTGCAAACAATCCATTTGGTTTTCAAACGTGGGGTTCTCTCACTGTTCAAGCCCATGGCTCTATGAGCATGATAGATACCCCGGATGCCATGTAACACACCAGTAATTTTCCAGGCTGCGTCAGGTCAAAGATTTTCAACCTCCAAGTTCCAGCATGCAGAACTGCATCCTACTGAGTCAATATCTATCAATATCTGTCAATACTGTCCTTGCCACAGTTCAAAAGGCCACCTCCCGGTCAATACCTTACCAGCCAGGGCTCTTGTAGTCCGTTCGGATCAGCGCAAAGTAGGGCGCTGTATCCCGCCTCGAACCACCAGGGATGCTTCGTAAGATCGGCACCTCTCTGGTAATGGCTCACAGTGAAAATATGTGAAAATCAAGCCAGTGCAACCATGCCTATTCTTAGATGCCATGCAAAAGATCAATTCTTAGCAGAGGATAGTCCCACATATGTATGTATATGATTGTATATGTGCATCCTTATCCAAATATCCTTTTGTGATCACTTATGGCGAAAGATGGAATGTGATTTACAAAGTCAATACAATGTGGGTTTGCCTGAAAACATGGTCCCTTTAATCCGCTGCTTAAACACCTGAAATGGCCGCTTAACATTGCCATAAATCGAGTAAATCCCCGTTTTCAAACACGCCCATATCCATTGTGCATTGGTTTGAACTCCATTATTGTTGATGGTTGAGTCCCTATGTTTGCTGTTAATACCTGTTGTTCATGGTTAAATCCCATTGTATCATTATTGTTGATACTGAAATCTCTATAGTTGATGGCTAAATCCCTATGGTTCCCTACTCTTGATGGTTAAATCCCCAGTGTTAACGTTTAAACTACGTAAGTTAAGCGCCTATTTTCCATGGTTAAATCATGTTAAATCCGTATTTTCCATCGTTCATTCCCTACTTTCCATAGTTGAATACCCTTCTCCGCGAACCATCTGCGGCGGCCATCTTCGTCACCAAGCTACTGAGGCATGTTCTTCACAGGTGACCAACCGATAGCATCCTGGAACAAGAAATCCGGGGGTTGAGTCCCAAAAGGTCAAAGGAAAATTTGTTGTTGAAAACCTTTTTTAAAGGGAACAAACATGTTCTTTAACAATAGATTTATTTTCCCTCAAATCCATTTGACTTAAATGGTTTGCTGCACCAAACATGTCGATATAACTTTTAGCAACACTCAAAATAAGATGCAGAAAAAACTTCAAATTACCAATATTGGATACACTTTCTGCATTTGAAGAATGAATTTGCCCTTTCTACATCTTTTTTTTGGGGGTGCTATTAGCTATAAAGATTTTTTCACATAGAGAAGATCACCATGGTGGATAGCATAGGTTCCACCTCCAAAACCACAACACTTGAGTTCGGCCAAGTGGGGATAGTTCGCCGGCCTGTGACCCCAATAAAATTCCTATCATTTCTAGTGAGCAGTGAATCCCTGGTGAATCCCTCGAGCTGGGTTGGTGCACCTCACTTCTGAGCATCCAACCTCAGGAGGACCACAGCAATCTATCTTTTGGGCCACAAGGGAATTGCCTGGCCCTTTGAAGGATGTAAAGTACCAGCAAAAGGAAGACTTTGATTCATAACTCATAACTACGTAATTTTCATTAGTAGTCAGTTTCCATGGGTTCCATTCATAATTAGTTTCCATTGCAGATGGGGTTAATAATTAGTTTCCATTAATAATTCCACTGATCCCAGTGGTCATTGACAAACTAATCGTTGGACAGGGAGAATCATTGGTGTTCCAATCGTTTCGCATCGTTTCGCTGTTGTTTCCACATATTTCCCTATGATTTCTATGATTTCACAATTATTGCCCTTGTATTTCACCAAGATTTCCATATTATCTCACCATTTCACCATTATTTCCCTCTTACTTCCCTCTGATCTCCCCATTATGTCCTTATTGTTTCCCTTCCCTATTACCAGTATTTCCTTATTCTTTCCATATGTCGTTATTACTTCACCATTTTTTTTCGCCATTATTCCCTACTGTGACGTTTCCACCCTGCAAGATCAATATGTTAAAGTTAAGCAACCTCACCAGCTTATCAATAATATGATCATCCAAGTACCCTCTGGTAATGACTAACATAGCTATGGAAAATCACTATTTTTTATGGGAAAATCCACTATTTCTATGGCCATTTTCAATAGCTATGTAACAAATTACCAGAGGGTACCCATCCGGAAATACTTGGATTTGACCCTCAAACAACTCAAACAACTCGCCCATTGCAAATCCAATAGGCACAGCCATGGCTGTGCTGCGAGGCCCCTCATCAGATCTTCACCCAATGGCCAGAATGGGAGTCTCACAATGACCCACAGTTTTTGCATATCACAAAAAAAAAAACGAAATGAGCTTCAGGCATTGTAGCGCAGTCAGCCACACCAGCCGCGGCGTTTGCCATGTGGGCAGCATCTTGAAAGATGGGCGAAAAGCAGGGACCTGTGGGTCTGTATCAGGATATGTCGGGATTGAGTACCTCGACTAACTCGATGATTTCCAACATTTTCAAACTAGAAATGAGCAAAATCTGTCAATCCCACAACCCTTAACGTTCTAAGATTCTAAGCCATAGTCTTGTCAACACAACCAGTTCCCCCGCATATCTGCACCGCGACGCTTACATGTTCAGAAATGTTCAGGACCTGCATGAAACGATGCCGAGGTGTCCGAGGTGTCCTCTTGGGATTGCAGAATTTGAGTGAAACGCTGTGAGCCTCGACAACCCCACCTGGACTCGAGTCATGTATAGATAAAAGGTGAAACCCAAACTGGACAACATTCTGTAGGTTGGCAACATCTACGAGTTTCTTTTAGCCAAAGTTTTTGACACCAAACGAGTTTAAGCTGACACACTGAGCCAATTCGGGTTTGGCCACAAATCGTGCACTTGGCTTTTCAAGCTGTATTGGCCATAAAATCATGGGGGTGTACAACCCATTTTCAACAACAAGCCACATGATTCATAATCCACTAAAACTGTTCAAGGAAAACACCGCATCACGGACATGCTCTTTCAAGGAAAATCTACAGGAAACCTTGCTTTTTCCAGCAAAAGTGAAGCTTTCCAGAAAATGAGTTCCTTGCAACTCTGGGAAAATCCAATCCAGCAATGACAACTGGATATTGCTGGCCCCCAATTTGGAAGAATCCAAGGATCAATCACCCCCATGGCCATGGCATGGCCCAGCTGAGCCTCCAAGATGCTTTGTTTCAAGGCTTGCAACCTTGAGGTGCCAGAGCTTCCGGGCACTCCATGGCCCAGCTTCAGATCCACCCTGCCACGGGATCGGCTGGACCATGGCTGGGCTGGGCTTGGATGGATTCCCCCCCAAGTTATGATCATTTGTCATCAGGAAAGAGTGTCTGGTATTGAAAACTTGGATTGCATTTCATTTATTAACAGAAAAGATTGAGAATTCTATGATCAACTGCGAACTTGGGAAGCCAGAAAAGATAACCCACGTGCCACCAAGACAATACAATGGGTATATGCAGGATAGTTTCAAACAATAGTGAATCGGATTCATATGGTGATTTTCACCAAAAGTGGACTTTTGGCTTCAGGGCCTGGAAAACACGACGACCTATGTTCTTTACCATAGACCAAAGATCTTTTTCGACATGGCAAATCCATAGATATTTTGTTTCGGGGGTGTATCAACAGTGAAACTTTAGCATATGACTGGTTGGTGGTTTCAACCCCTCTGAAAAATATTAGTCAGATTGGATCATCATCCCAACTATTGGGAAAAAATAAAAAAATACCACCAACCAAATGATGTTTGGCAGGATTGTGCCAGGCGATGTACAGTTATTCCAGTCACTGGCAGGATTTGCCACATCACTCACCGACCCCACGGCCTTTTTTCACCTCCCTGAACTGGCCATGTTTGGAATGGTGAAACATGGAGACCAGGAATGGTGAAAGTCATGCGGATGCTTCTTGTTGTTTATAATCATGTTTGGTGATGATCCGTCCTTGTCAATAGCCGCTTCTCAATCAGAGCTCTGAAAAAGTCTCAATCCGGTTGTGGCTTGCTGGATTTGCTGCAGGCTGCCATCAAAACAAAACCATATACCAGAGTGTTCCTAAATTGTGAATGAATCTGGGTAAATTATAATATTTCACTAACCTGAATAGTTCGGCCATTTGGGGATGATTCCTCTTATTAACCAATGAATAAGTTAAACATAGTTTTCCTCATGGTTGAAACGATGTCGCGGTGGTGTCTCCTGCAAGGGCCCATTCTCAGGTCATTGCACCTGCAACTGGGGACTGTTTGGAGGTAGCCCAGGTAGGCAGGTTCCAGCATGATTTCGAACACATGTCTAAAAGAAGTTCCAAACACAAAGAATAAAACAAATTTGGGACAGATGATGAACAAAGATACATGATCCATCGATTCTTGAATCTTCTCACAGCCAAGCGACGGTTTTGATTGTTGGAAGGCTTTATGAGCATTGGGAGGCTTGCGAAGGGGTCTCAATAAAATAGTACTTCAAAGAGTGCCATAATCCAGGGTGCAGGGTGACTAAAGCAGAGTGTTGGATTCTGTTGTCAAACGGTTTGTGGTGACCCCTGTCCCTCAATCAAACTGAGCGATGGGTTTGGCAACATCGAAGGGCAGAACGAATATGGTCAAATGTCACGTCACACCAGCAAGTGACAAGTTTCCCTGTTACGTCCACTCTGATCCCTTGAGAAACATAGATTTGTCATGCTTGGTCCAAAAATGACCTACCGTTGGAAACCCCCCTCTCAATGGAAGTTGATAGCTGGGAAAATCAACGAATAGAGGATTTTCCAGCCCTATTTGATGACACCGGAGGGTAACAATCATCCACTCTCGTCAGTGTGCCAGCCGCCAGCCTCACTTTTCATCATTTTTCCGCCTGCACCGGGGGCCATCATCTGATGAGTTTCCCTTTGGATGTGGAGCCCCCAACATGTTACATTAACCTTCTCAAGTTATGGTATTTCTAATTGGATAAATCATGCGAAAAAATTGATCAACCATCAAGTTTGGGCCATGCTCAGCTTCAGGGTGAAATTCTTGGCAAACAAGACAGCTTTGTCAGAAAGAGGTAGCGAAAAAAGGTGGCAAACGGGATCATGGCACCATTCCCAACAAGGGCCGCCTGTGACAACATGCCCATCAACAGCTCACCTGAATCACCTGGCCCAAAACTGCTAGTCTATAGGCTTAAATATCATATTAATATGTATTAATATAGTAATCTCAAACACCAACACAACTCATCACCGGAGAGCTAGTTTATTCCAGCTATAGCTATAGATGTTGTACCAAATAGTTTCACCCTGAAATGAACTGCGTTAACCTGACAAGCATATTCAATGACGGCGAAACCAACCATCAACTTGGATCCGTTATTCATTGACGGGCGGAAAAAGAGGGAATTCTGACATTAGAACCCCCAAATGGTAGATTTCTCATTTGACCTATTCTGAAAACCTTCAGTCACTCCAATGTCGTATCATTTTGGGTACGCCAAAGCTTACGCCATGCTTACGCGCGTAGAGTTTTTTCCTTCCGCGAAGCAAATTGAGGAAACCCTTACGCGAAGTCCTTACGCGGCCTTACGCAAGTGATGGTTTTATGCTTACGCCAAACGCGTTATGACAAGGCCCTTACTGCAGTAACTCACCGTTGCTGGGGCCCAAGTCCCATCTCCCGGTCCCGATGCTGGGACACCCCCAAACATGGTCCAAAAAATTATTGCTTACCATCCAGCAATCAAACATTGCACTTGAACATTCCCTGCAAATGTACCAGACATTTCAGTGAGAGTTGAACTCAACGAACTCAATGGATCTAAATGGTGGATTTTGAACTGTTTGATTACCAATGATCACCATAGGCATCCATAGGCTACATCCAGTTGTTTTGTTCAATCCCCCCACATGTCGGACCGGGACAAGCCCCAAAACCTTCCCCACTCGAGGACGCTTGGAGGCGGGTTCCCCGATCTCAGCAGAGGCCTGGCCCAGGGGGGTTGAAGGACAGCTTAGACATCTTAACAACAACGACGGTTTTGATGATGATAGTTGGTTGGCAGTTTTTTTTGACAAAGGTTGATGATAGTTGACAGTTTAATCATGATATATCATGATAATCATTGAGGTTTCTTGAGTGATATTATGTGAAATATCATGAAATTGACATCAAACATGATTCAAGTGTTCGAAATAATACTAGTTCTGGCCCTGTGAAAATGCTACCTCAAAACTTCCCAAACATCCCATGGAAGGGATGCTTGCTCTGGGATGAGCAGTGGGACGAAACTTCCATGTCTGAAATGGTTTCGAAACAAGATGCCTTCCCTGCAAGTGCTTTGTTTTGCCATCAATCAAAACAAAAAAAGGTATCATAGATACCGTATCTGATTTCTATGGCTTTCCTCGGGAAATCAACACTGAAACTGAATTTGTCTAAAAAAAACACCATCGTATTTCCCACGAAATTTCCGTGGAACATCAACCCTTCCTTACTGGATAACCCATCAAATGAAGCATCCAGCCTCGGCTGAAGCACTTGCCTGCACTTTTCTCGGCCAGGAATATGTCAGGACACCAGCAACCCATGGAGTCAGGTGGTGTAAAGATATACCCTCTGGTAAACTAACATAGCTATTGAAAATGGTCATTTATAGTGAGTTTTCCCATTAAACATGGTGATTTTCCATAGCTATGTTAGTCATTACCAGAGGGTATTTTAAAACAATACACTGTTCAGTGGATATGTTATATGTTTACCATTTAACAAACCCTGAGATTCTATCTGCACTGTGAAGCTGAAACGGTAGCCCATGTAATCCAATGCCATTCATGTCCTTTTTTTTTTTCCAAAATATGGCCATAAATGGGTGGTGAATATCATCCCCAAATGGCAGGTCTATGGCATGGGGGGTTTACCACACTGTGCAGAAACTCTGCAGAACTCCACCTGTGCCGAGTTCTCTGCGACCATTTCCATCACCTGCGACATGGAGGACCGAATACTTGGCAACCCCCCAAAAAAATGAACGAGACGATACCATATGTTCATATATCATCATATATCGTCCAGTTGGGGGATTCATAAACTGTGGAGGATATGGGGTTGATGATTCAGCGCTGAGCAAATTCGAAGAATCGCCCAGTTGACGAACACAACTGCCTCCTCCTCAAACTTGGCACTGTCAATGGCAGGTGCACTGTCAATTGCAGGTGCACTGTGTTGTTGATAAGCCCCACTGTCCTGAAGCCACGCTTTCGAACCGCTGCCCCAACAAGAACCAGCTCAAATGGTGAACCATTTGGCTCTGGTGGGGCCGGAAGCTTGAAATCATATAGCTTCTCCAAAAAAGTGGTATGTCCCAAAAATCTCATGGTTTAGAACATACGTTCTCAATATGGATATATGATACCTATAAAAATGAATAATCAAATATGTATGCATATAATTATATATATACATATACCTGGAAAACCATATGTACGGGTTTGGCCGTTACGTTTTGTTCCAAATACGGCCATGTCCGGCTGCAAAACCTCTGTTACAGGTCAATAGTTTTCATGAAATCTTGGATTCATCTCACTGGTTCCGACAGTATGAGTGTCTCGTCTAGAGACAGTATTTGGGGCAGTAGTGGCAAATATGGCAGTATTTGTGGCCAGATTTGGGTATCCGATCACGACTCCCAATTTGCTCCACTTCTGGCTGAATTTCCTCTTTTGGAGACTGTCGGAGGATGTCCGAACCCGTTGTTGTCAAAGGATTTGAACAACCCGTCACAATCAAACACCAAAACACGCAATTGAACCAAACAAAAACGTCCGTTTCAGGTAAAACCCATAATGGACAAAAAAAATGTCCATACGGTTTTTTAGGTATTTGTATGTATGTATATATATAATGTATATGTATACATGTATATATATATATATATTATAATATTATATGTATCTATGTATATGTATGTGTATATGTATATATATATACAGTATATGTAATTATATATATATATATATATTTATACAATTATATGTATATAAGCATAATAATATGATATTTTGTATATACAAATGTATGTCTAGATCGCCAGATATTGGGTGTGATATGGTGTGATCATCCCCCAACAACCCATTGGGAAAAAGCGATGATCAAAATCCCAGCATCAAGCGCGGGCGTCTTGGCTGGCGTGGTTGGGGCATATCCAGAGGACTGGCGCGGCGGTGCTCCAAAATTCTCTGCTTTGTTAAGGGGAAAACATGTAACCGAAAAACACCACGGGAAACATAAGGACCCCTGACCATTTCAGCAATTCCGCCACATCTCCGTAACCAAAGCCAGCAGCACTGGCTGCTGTGGTGCAGAGGTTTGTGGCTCATTCTCCGGTTGCCCCGTTCCAGGCGTATTTTCCTGCGCGCTTGCAAGGGGTAAAGGGCAGAGGGAACGTTTCAGAAACAAAGACAGGATTCAAATGCCAAACATGGATAACAATTTTAACAATAGGATGGATTCAGTTTCAATATGATACTCAATAGTTACTTTGGAATTGTGTCTTATGTTTTGACCATGTTTGATTGTCCAACCGACCGATCTGACCATCTGCGCCTCCTCGTTATCTGTTTCTTCAAGGCCTTCCCAGCAGAGCGAAATTTCATCCCGCCATGGGTGGCTGATCAACAAGCCACAGCCAGAAGCTACAATGTGGGGCCCGGCGATAGTCATAAACATTCATAAACCACTCATAAACCAAAGTTTTTGGAGTTATAAACCAACTTAGCTATCTAAGATTATCTAGGGGGCCCACATTGTAGCTTTGAAGCTCTTAGAAACGATGAATTTGGTGGCAACCGCCTCGACACTGGCCACTGTGCCGGAAAGATCTGAACAAAGTCTCAGTCTCAGGCCTTGATTGATGGGGTGTGTATCCTTAATCAATAGAATCAATAGATCTTGCGGCATTCGTCAAAATCATTGGGTCCACAAGAAGTGAGATGGTCGTGAAATGTCGTGAATAACGGTCCCGCCGTGCCTTTCACCTTCTCTTCCTGGCATCCAACACTGCCATTTTAATCGGACAATGATGATCAACTGTCGAATTTGGGATACCAAGTTCCAAATCCAAATGGGTTCCGGGGTCTCAAAGGACCCACAAATACCTAATCATGTTTGGAACTTTAGATGGCAACTTTCGAAAGTCATAATTCTCAGTGGTGCTCCACCCCAATAAGTTCACCACCACTTTCCCCTTAGCTGCAGGTTGTGGCTATGGATCAACAGCCTGGTCCCCTGTGAACCATCCTGTTCAGATATGGGACAATCATAGGTGTTTTTCATTCACCACGTTCTCCACATCCCATGAATATCACCTGTATTGAAAAACCAACTCTAAGATTTATATATATATATACACATCAAAATGTATTAAAACCATAGAGACCTAAGAGAACATGTTTCAGGGAAAAATCATCCTCCAGAGTCGCCCATTGTTCAAAGTGACCTCCTCTGGCAATTCGGCTAAAGCAAACCTCGAAAGCTGGACAGAAAGTGGTCCCTGTCGGACAGTATTGTAATAGTGCCTATTAAATCCGATTTATAGGTACTTCACCTTACAGGTAGGTTATACTTAGAAACTAAAAATCACCAATTGGGGGTGAGCCATTCTGGGTCTTATGGGCTTTATCAATTATTCAATGATGGATTAAACTGGGGTTGATCCAGGCAAGTTTTCTATACATACCAGTTGTAGTTTTGGGGGCAGCACTTTTAATGAACCAATTAACTCCGCATCGTCTAAGACATATATATGAGTCATTTGGTAGTATGTTTTAGTATGCATAGTGTTTTCCCCTATCATTGGGCGTGAAGCCTTACCAAAAAAAAATGGAGGATGTTCAGAAATACCCGAAACCAAAGGATATATGCTAGTAATGGCGTAATTACCAACAAATTGGTGGTATGACTCAGTATGCCACATACCCCAAACATGCCAAATGGCCATGGGTATGGGTCAAGATTCTTCTCCACCCAGCCGGCGGCCCTAAGATGCCCCAAGCAGCTTGCAACTTTGATCATTCCACCCATTTTCTTGGGCTCCCCCACCGATCTGGGTAGATCTCACGCTCAAGCTCGTTGACCCTTAGTGCCCGTGGCTTTGGAGAGGTCACCGTTCATGGAGCTTTCAATGAAAAGCCTGGATGATTCAACAATGAGTACTTTATAGCACTTTCATGGCTTCTAGATGCTTCTAGATTCTTTTTCGGTATTTCCGCATCACATGCTCAAGGTATCTCAAGAGCTGTAGAAAGTCATCAAATCAATCTTCTCCATGATTTCGAGTCCAGCCCCCGTTCGAGCAATTTGTTTACCATCATCTTCGCCGGGTTTGCAAAAACTAACGACCTGCTTTGGGTCGGTAGGACCTACGACTACTGGGCCATCACTCCAAGGAGTACTCAATTTGGCCAACGAAGAATCCTCAGGTCTTCTCAGTAGTTCGAAGTGACCCCATACTGCGGTTCAGGGCACCAAAATCCATCAGAACTCCACGAAATTCTTCGTATGTTACGCAGCGTTTGTTCACCCACCTTATTATAACCCCAATTGATGACGACTTCCGAGCAGACATTTCCAACAACAAACCCACCAAAAATCGACAAAACCATCCAAAGTCTGTGTGTTTTGAGCCTTGTTTCTGAGTTTGTCAGATTTTTCTCCCAAAACAAAACCTCTGCGACGATTGCCGGGGGATTAACCGTGGCCACCCAGAGCCAGGGGTCGGTCTTCTCCATGGGTTCCCACCGAGAAGGGCTGTGCTCCTGTCGGAAGATCTCTGGGGGCTTGGAACCAGCAACTTGCCACAACTTCATGAGGGATAGTACCAACTGGCCACACTTAAGTCTATACCCCTCCCACCTGAGACACGACCCTTGAGGCAGAGCAACCTCAGCTGGGCCAAACATGTTGTTGCAAATTTGGAAACAAATTGATATGAATTGACTGGGATTATTATGTCTTTTCATAAGTTGCATTGGCCCACTATTGTCAGATCCACTCTATGCAACACACACATTGTATTTTATTATATCATATTAAATTCTATTATATTATATATATTATATATTATATTATACTATAAATAATTACATATATATATATATATATAATAATAATATATATATATGCATGTTAGTAGGGCAATCATGGCCACACAAGTCTGAAATCTGAGGCGTGTCAATACCATGGCCTTTTCCATTTGGCCTTGGGCCAGTTCACCCTGGTCCCCTTTTCGCATCAAAACAGCTGGACCATTCTCCTATCCCCTCGTTCGCCTGGGAACATCATAGGCTTTGATCCATTCCCATACCATTCAAGATCCGTCAACATCCCAAATTTCCTGGTTGGTGGTTTCAACCCCTCTGAAAAATATTAGTCAGTTGGGATTATTATTATTCCCAATATACAGAAAAAAAGAAAGTGTTCCAAACCACCAACCAGTTTCAATGGTAGACTCCCAAGTTTTCAACGCTAGGGTCAGCCATGTGTCCACCTCCTGCCCTTCGCGCCTCATTCCATCGCTCAGGGTGCGGTGTTCCGAAAGGACCTCCCAGTCGCCAGGGGGTCCTTGAAGGTGGGGGTATAGAACCAACTATGTTCTGGCTGAATGGGAATTTTATGGGAATTTGGCAGGATAGAAGGCATGTACCAAAAGTATGACATGGGGTTGTCTAAACTTGGGTTTCACATGGTTTTATACCCCAAGCTTTTGCCATTTGATAGGCAACATATTATCCATCTAACCCAGTCAGGTTTCCCAACGCTCCACTTCAAGCAGACCCGTTGGTAAACCAAAGTGCCGCTTGCCTTGTGGTTGGTTTGTGACGTTTTATCGGAATATGACATCTGGTCGGCACCTGCCAGCGATCCCGGGCATTGCATTGAATGGAGAGCATTGAATTGAGTCCTGGAAGCATTTAAGTGCCAGTGGTGAGGTTCCCCTTGCATACATATCTGCAATTATATACATATTCAAAATACGTGCCTAGCTGTTTTGAAGCCTTCCATGAAGAAATCGACACTTCTCCTTCAAAGAAATCTCACGAATGGGCACCTTCCAAGAATGTCAAATAAATTCCCATCACGGCATAGGGCCCCAGCATCGTTGCCTCACAGCATCCAAGGATAGTGCAGGACATGGTGTGAGCCTTCTCATCTTCCCCAAACCAGAAATGGTTTGTGATTGCAAACCCCTGAACAGATCACTCATTGTGGGGATCATCCCCCAAGTAGGTGGAAAATGAACATAATGTGGTAAACCGCTCCATTAGGTTGCTCGTGACGCACCGGTGGGCATGCAGGAAAAAAAAACTAATGTGCCTCCAAAATCACTATAAATGGATATAAATGGGTGGTATAAACCAGTGTTCATGGCATTGGTTTCCCGCAGTAAAAACCACCGACCAGAGAAACGCCTCACAACCTGCCCTGCCAGCCTCGCCGCGAGGTAGTTGTAGTCGATTCTGACCCGCAATCAACTCAGTGTAGGGAGACATCAAATGGCTCGGCCGCAATGGATGCACCCGTGCTGTGATTCTCATCGTCACATCAATGGGTTCTTGGATCTTTCTTGAGCTCTGACAATGCCCGCTCAAAAATATGATACATGCATTATTAACATTCAAAAAAGACGTGAGTACATATTTGGCTGACCAGCCATGTTTGACACCATTCACTATTGTCGGTCATCCACTGGATCATCATCTTCCCATATTTTCCATATTTTCCGTATGAGACTTGCCATATTGGGTGGTAAATTAACAATCCTTCAGAAAAACCCACATATCATGCTCTAGTTGCTAGTTGGCTGGCTAGTGATACCTTTCCCATTATATCATGATCTCCCTATTAAAATGGTCATTGTTGGGTAGTATTTTCCACTATGAAATCCCCATTCAATCACCATGAACTCACCATTCAATCCCAAAGTTTGCGGCTTAGCTCATCATTAACCTCCAATACATTGCATGGTGAACTCCCACTACCCTCTGGTAAACTAACGTAACTGTGGAAATACACCACTTTAATCGGTTTCATCAACTATCAATGGACCATTTTCAGCATTCAATAGCTATGTGAGTGTTAGAGGGTAACAACACCATATTAGTGCCATTAATCCCATTCATTCCCATATTAATATGGAAAAGTATTCTTAATCCCATTAATTCCCATTAATCCCCATTAATCCCATTAATGCCAATATTAATATGGAAAAGTACTCTTAATCCCATGAAATCCAATTAATTCCCATTAATCCCATTCATTCCCATATTCATATGGAAAAGTACTCTTAATCCCATTAATTCACATTAATTCCAATTAATCCCATTAACCCCATTAATTCCAACTAATTCCCATTAATTCCCATTAATCCCATTAATTCCCATTAATCCTAGTAATTCCCATTAATCCCAGTAATTCCCATTAATTCCAATTAATCCCATTAATTCCCATTAATTCCCATTCATTCCCATATGAATCACCATGTTTTTGATTTTTTTTTGACCCACCCTCTGGTCCCTCCTTCGCCCAGGCCACCGTTGGATCTCCGATGGCCAGCTCCTGCCATCCCTCTGGAGACGTCCGGGAGTCCGTCCAGCTACCCTTGCGCCCGAAGACCTTCACCTGCCACGACCACCGGTCCAGGGATGGATTTCACTGACATTTGGGGATGGATTTCTGGCGATTTCACCATGAAAATCTGGGGATGGCTTTCTGGGGATTTCACCATGAAAATCTGGGGATAACTGGTGATTTTAACAGATTCTAAGCGTGATGGATTTGGGGATTTCTGGGGATTCAACCATGACAAATTGGGACGCCTATGGCGATTGAATTACGAACAAATATGATTTCTAGGTTTTTCATCATGAAAAACGGTGACTTCATAATCAAACGACTGGAGTGATTTAATCATGAACAATAAGGATTGAACATGATTGAACCATCAAAAACAAGGATTTAAACTTTAATGATTTGGATTGATTTGGGAATTAAAGGCTAAATCCTTCAGAGGTTGGTTTATCAAACAAATCTAGATTTACCTCAATATGGCAGTTTCGATTGGACATGATTATAAACAGTTTCAATTTAAAGCATTGAATTTCTGCAAGAAAATCAAATCCATACTGGAACACCCCTTGAAAAATCCGGTGGTTTGGTAGTGGATACCATTTTCAGGGCCAGGCATTGGTAGCTGCAGGATTTCGGGCGTTCTAGGCCTTGATCCTGTCGTCGTGATCTGTGGTGGACTTCATCTGGGTTTCTCTGAAAATAGGATACTAGTACTTAGTACCACCCCTCCACCCCCAAAAAAACGCGATTTATGATTTATCATCATTTGTCAACTTGCAATACCTGCCCATACCCTATTTCCAGACAGACCCGTCTAGTCATGTCAATTTGGTTCTACATATTCCATCCTAAAATGCCTCAAAATAGTCCACACAATATCATATTCCATAAAACATAAACCCTGAGTGTGGCTGCCCTGCCCCTGCGCCCACCTTGCCGCCCTGACCCATTGAAAAGCTGATGGCATGAAGCGTGCAGAACCAAGGACCGCAAATCATTACCTTGGCAAAAGGGTTTGAATCAGACACCCATAGAAAAATATACATACTAATAGATGATCGATCGATTGAAAGATAGATATATAGATGGATAGATTGATATCTGGATAGATGGATACATGGATAAAATGAGATGAGATGTGATGTGAGATCAGACAAGATTGGATTAGATTAGATCATATAGATTGGATAGATACAGTAGATAGAGCGATGGATAGATAGATCCATCGTCGATCCACCGATAGATCGATCAAAAGAAGATCGATAGATCAACAGCTCAATAGATCTATCTATCTATCTATCTGTCTGTCTGTCTGTCTGTCTGTCTGTCTGTCTATCTGAATAATCCCTTGTCTCGTGTTCATGCCCCCCCCCCGCACCCCATATGGTATGGAGGTTCCCCACATTCCCCACCCCTGACGCCCCCTCCCTCCACCCACCACCCCCACCCACATCCACGGGGGGTGGGACACATAAACATATACATACACCCCCACGTATATATACATATGTATATATATATATATATATATATATATGTATATATATATATGTATATATATATATATATATATATATAA
>Ga0126342_10000253_pt1 | contig 49631 bp, 42 predicted proteins | sample Cyp1metagenome_FD_92528 | JGI IMG/M metagenome (GOLD analysis project Ga0126342, IMG submission 92528) | Coral microbial communities from Lord Howe Island, Old Settlement Bay, Australia - Cyphastrea 1 metagenome | ecosystem: Host-associated > Invertebrates > Cnidaria > Coral ...
AAAAAAAAAACACAATACAAACAAAAAAAAAAAAACAAAATTCAAACCACAAAAAAAAGAAAAAAAAAAAACACAATCCATACCACAAAAAAAACACAAACAAAAAAACAATCATACCACAAAAACACAAAAAAAAACAATTCATACCACAAAAAACACAAAAAAAAAACACAATTCATACCACAAAAAAAACACAAACAAACAGAGACATTTTCCTTTTTTTCCTGGGCCAGTTTCTGCTTTTTTTTGTGTTTTTTTTCTGTTTTTTTTCTGCTGTTTTTCTGCTTTTGGAAAGTCGCTGCTTTTAAAGCATTTTCAATTGGCCAGCCCGGCCCAGCTCCAGCCCCCCCCTCAGCCAGCCAGCCCGCCAGGCCTCTAGTCCCCCAGTGCCCAGAGCCAGTCCAGCAGCCCCGGCCTTTATATGTATTGTACACACACATTCTATTGTTTTGCTATCGGCGCTGCGATGGGCAACATTCTAAACCCTAACAGCATTACTTTGCCATCGGCATTGTTGTGGGCAGCATCCTAAACCCTAACCAGTGTTGCTTTGCCATCAGCGCTGCAATGGGCAGCATCCGAAACCCTAAACAGTATTGCTTTGCAATCAGCAGCATCACTACCCACAAGGTGCTGACAAGCTGGATGCATGAGGCATCCCATTGGAAATGCCAATGTCGAATTTTGACAGCAAGGACTTCTGGGCGTGGCAAGAAAATATGCCGACCGTGGAGCCAACTTGCACGGAATATGCCTGGTCATCTAGCCTTAATAAGGGGAAATGAAAGTCATATTGGGGACTACAACCTGATTTTTTTTGTGTTTTTTTTGTGGTATGAATTGTGGTCACTGTTAGTGTCACGAGGCAGAGCCCAATATATACGAACAATTGCCCAGGGGCCCAGCACGGTGCTTGTTTGAAGGTATAACGGTATCACCCCACCTACCTCAACGAATATACAACGAATTCCAATCAAGTTGCAGGTTGAATCCTGAAAGACATATTGTTTTGTTTATGGTGGTGTTGTGTTAGCAAAAACATTCTAATTATTATCAGGCATACAATGACATACTTGAAGTTCTGTGATGTTGCGTCATGTGTCTTTATTTGCTAGATGAGATTTCCTTGTCTTTTCACTACTGAAAATGTGACGCTCTGACATTAGGTGCTATATGGTGGCACGAGTCTGCCCATGGATGCTCGGAAATGCAGTAAGACCTGGGTTGTTTTGAGATATATACCAGTCCTGTTGAAAAGGGCATTCAAATTTATATGAGCCGAAACGCTTTCATGCTGAGCATGCTATTGCCATTGGATATATATATATAATTATATATATATAATTATATATATATAGTGACATTGGGTTTGCATTCGCAATTTTCATGCGCAAATGTTCGCTCCAAATTGCCGCAAAGAGGTTGTTTCCACTGGTTCAATGTACCTACCTTTCGGCCTGGGAACGCGTGATTTGCCTTGAGGCATCACCTTCTGTTGATTTACATGTTCCTATTCCCAAGCACCAGATTCCCGATGATTCCAAATGATTCCAAATGAGTTGTGTGGGGTGGATTGCTTATAAGTTATGTAACCTTTCACCGCAGAACTTGTCCCAAACTCAGGAAGGTTTACTGCTGAATCCTTGGGATATGCCACTCCCATCCCAACTCCTTCTGCAAGACACCGGGGAAACTCGGATTTATTTGCAGCCTGGTTTGGGGGTTGGTCTAGGATGGTCTACGCGCGAGGCTAAACGTTGGTTTGTTGGCTTGTTGGGTACGGTATGATGGCCATAGTATGCTTGAGAATGGTGGTTAGTGGATATTCCAAAAAATAAACATGATCATCTGGGGAGGGATGCGAGGGTGCTCCACATGTTCTTTTAAAATCCATAAAACATAAAAGGTGGTGCCCCCCCCAGTTATAAATGGGTTATAATCCCATTAACTATAGATCACCTATAAACCATAGTTATTGGACTTATAAACCAACTTAGCTAACTATGGGGCACCACCCTGTAGCAGTATTGGATGTTTGACCACTAGAGAAATGCCACTAAGAGGGATCTCCGCTGAAACAAACTAGGGATCTTTGTTGGTGTGCCATGATCATTTCGCCGATTGAAATCTGAACTATACGCTGACTGACTTGTTCTTTGGGCGAACAAATGTGTATGTATATATATATATATAATATTATATGTATACATAATTTATATCAGTCCTGGAATGCATTTGCGGATTCCATGTCGAAAAGACAGCGGAAAAAAAAACAAACACATACATGTATACACATTAAAAACAAACAACTACATATATACATATATATATATATATATACTGATATACATACATATATATATATATATATTATATATATTCACATAGATTTTTTATTTGTAATCATGTACAGATGCACATATCCCAAACATGACCCACATATGTGTATAATTTCATATGCAAAAACACTAAAGACAGAACCCTTCTGGAATCACCGTGAGGATGGGACGGTCCGGAGCCGAGGTCTTCGTTGAAAAGTTGGAAGGCGCGACCCTTCCCTGGGCCTTGAGCGCGGAGGACTTCGAGAAGTCCTGGCTGCCCAGGTGCGTCAGAAATCCCATGGGGGTTCCAGAAATGGGAGATCCCCAATAGCTGGATGGTTACCCTCTGGTAAACTAACATAGCTATTGAAAACGGCCATTGATAGTGGATTTACCCATAAAAAAATGTGATTTTCCATAGCTATGTTAAATTACCAGAGGGTAATGGAAAATCCCAATCAAAATGGCTGATGAAATGGGGTACCCCCATGGATTGGAAACCTCCATTTCTCGAAAAAATGAACCCATAGACATGTTTAGTTTCTGATGAAATATATCGAACTGATCTCACTGTATACGTATGTTGGTGTATAAACACTTTCAACTTATTGCGATAACTAACAAAGAAAGGTGTATATTGGGTATTACAACCAACTTGGCTAACGCTTTGGACACCACCTTATTTGCATATTCACGAGTTGGAGCTCTTATATTGTTCGAAATCGTTTGGTTCGTGAAACTCCTCCAAACCTGGCTTTGAAGCATGATTCCTACAGTATGAGCTTGGAATGGATGTGTCCAAACAACGAGGATACCTTCAAGTTTTGTTTTTTTCTTGAACAAAATGATGATAAATTCTCAAATGTTGGGTGATTCTCCCTTCAATTTTCAGGCAACCCCATCTATATGTTTTTGTTGTTTGACGGACGGGACGTCTTCAAATGGATAGCAAGACGATCCACCTTTTCATGGCAATTCAATGGTGAAATTCATAAAATGCCTGGGATTTTCCATTGCCATGTTTGATTACTGGAGGGTAGTCTAGTCTTCCAATTTGGGGGCAGCGAATAGCTTATACAAAATTACGTCATTCAATGTTGTTGGTGTTTTAACCTGTTTTAACGCAGCAATATTTCACCAGCGGTCACTTTCTACACTTGGGAGTTCTTCCTTCTTGACAATGATTTCAATATTTGCCAAAATGATTTTGTTGATTGGCATTCTGCCAGTGTTAAGCGTTGGGGTGCAAGACATGTCACAGTTTTTTTCCAGCTATGGGCACAATCCTCTTAATACTCAGTCAGTATTTGTTCTGTATCCCTAAGCATTCAACTGACTGGTGCGTTTTACGCAGGGAATTTTCGGGAATGATCCACTGGCTAACAATAATCCCATATAATCCCAGCAACCCCCAGCAACCCATCCATTCCCTACGTAAAACGCACCAGCAGATCATGGGAAAATGGTTTCAGGATTGGATGTGCACCCCGGTAAGCTGACATTAAGCTGACAATAACCATGATTGGTGTAACGAATTTATATATATATATTGTATATAGAATATATAGAATTACGGGAAGTATCCCAAGTTTTGCATGTCAGTTTCGAAGTGGAACTGTTAAGAACCTTAGTTAAAAGTAAGTACCAACTGGACATTCCAAAAAATGCGAAATTCCAAGTCATTCAGAGTTATGGCCCGAAATACCAGTTATAAGTACAAACAAAACCCCATTTATAGAATGTAGAATCCCATAGAAATAACCAGGTCTAAGTTATAAAGCTATATAAATGACCATGACAGCTTGGATTTGGAAAATCGGATCCCCTCAATTCCTACGGATGATCATCGATCATCAGCCCAAAAAATGGCAACTTGGGGGGCAAACCCTTTTCTCTCTGTGCTGGTGAAATTTAGATATTTTCTGGTTCGTTAAACCCCCATAGTTGGCAGGTTTGGTTTGGTAAATGTCGATTTAGTTGGTAAAATCGCCATTTGTTTCGTGGTGAAACCCTGACTTTTTGCGCTGGCCAAAAATACCCCAACTAATTGGCTTCTGAACCAGTTACGAACTGCGCCCCTCGCATCCAAGTACTTGCGGGATATTCCCACTTAGTGACTCGTGCTTTATCCTATATAGAAACGAGATAAACTATGGTTACGAACTATAGTTCCTAAGTCGGATACTCTATTTTTTCCAAAACCCGATTTTTATTTCGTAAACCCCAAAACCTTGTAATGTGGTTAAAACAATAATAAACCATCCCCCAATCATCACCATTTTTATAGGTGGTATAAACCATTCCCAGTCATGGGTGGTTTATGGCATTGTTTTAACCACATTAAAGAAAGCTAAACAAGTTACATCGGGCACCCGACCCAGCCAGGTCACACGTGGACCGTGCTGATGGCGCCACATCGCTGTGTTTGGAGGTGCTGTGCCCAAGGACCTTGCCACGAGGCAACCGGTGGGATGAAGGGAAGCGAAGGAGTCACTGGAAGTGTGCAATTGTTGGTTTGCAAACCCCATTAACTATGGTTAGAAGTTATATATTATATAATATATTAATATATAAGTTATTGATATAACAACTATAGTCCAATATCCCATAGTTCTTAGAACATGTTAGAAGTTCAGTATCATCAACTATAGTTTTGGGAGTTATGTGCACCATCTTAGCTATCTAGGGCCCACTTGGAATGAGCCACCAAGGATGATGTAAATCAAGTGGCTACAGCTTGCTGATGTTTGGTGCATCTTTGGCGTTCTAAGATTTATAAGTTATAACCAACAAGAATGGGGGTTTACATGACCTTTGCAAGCCAAAAAGATGAACTCGGCATTTTTATAAGCACCGAACATGGGGGATGTAACGTGTATACAAGTATTTGCCCAACCCCGGCCCGACGCCATGGCATCCATGGCTCTATCAACAGGCCAAGCAAGAAAAGGGAATCTCATGGGCAACAATGATTAAGGGTCCGTAGTATATGGAGGTTGGTGGGTACCCCATTTCATCATCCATTTTGATAGGGTTTTCCATTATAAACTGTACTGTAAACCATCCATCTTGGGGTACCACCATTTTAGGAAACCCCCATATGGTTGTTTGTTTCTGCTTTTCCAAATGTAATAAGAGCTCAATGCGAAGTCGACATGCTAAAGTTCATCATGTTTTACATGTTGTTTACCGGGGACAATGATGATTTGTTTACTTGGCCTACATGCCCTGATCGCATAGAAAGTCAAATGTTGCAAATTGTGTCGTTTCAGCGTGTGTGTGTATAATATACATACAAACATATACATATGTATACATAGTTATATGTAATTGGAATCACTTAATACCAGTCATGTGTATGTATATATATATATATATATATCAGTTGTTTTCGTTTCCATCATATCAGCACTACATGAGGTTATTGTTGATCGTTTGCTGATCTTTCCCAAAGAATTCTCCTTGGGTGATGGGATACCCCGCCATGCGGCCAGGCAGTCGCTTTGGGCAAGAACTTCTGCTTCACACGTCGCTCGGTCGGGTGCTAGGGCTAGGGGAATTTCTGTGGGTGACATATACGTAGCACAGTTATGCGATGGTTGAATAGGAAACTGGTTGAATCGGAAGAAGAAAGGAAAGAAGCATAATTATAACAAAGCAGAAATAAGGCACGGGAATCTGCGATTTTGGCAGAAGATAGGAGGTAGCCAATCCGTGGGCTCGTGACAATTGCAATTGCCCATGCCCATACTGTATCTGGAGGCACAATGTGGGTTGATAAAGCTTGGATTGGATCTCTTCCTTCTGACACTACCGTTGCATTTCTGTTCATATTTATATATGTATATAGTATACACATGCATACATGCATACATGCATGCGTGGATACTTTCACCATATACATATGTTATATTTTGAAGGTTTACATTTATACATTATATATATATATACATACACACTATATTTATATCAGTTATATATGCACACACACACACATGTAGACGATCTCTGCGTACTATATATATATATGTGCACGACGTGTACATGTAGATGTGGATATACCGGGCTATCCGTATAAACTAAAGTGAAATGAGTTCATATGATTTCATATGAGTTAAGACAGTCGGAGCTTTGCAAGGTTTTTTCCGATTTCATGGCGTCTTCCGGGCAGTTTAGTGTGGGTGTCCTATAGGTTAGTTCTCTTAAAGCTGATCATGGGACATGGATCATCCAAGCACTGCCACAATGGACCGAGGGCCAGCGATTTAAGTTCTGAAGACGACTTGAGCAACTTGTCAGTGTAGCAAACTTGGGTAGGGAGTGGACTGATGTCCACATTTGACTGTACGGTTATCAGATTATCAGATTGGATTATCAGATTATCATAGATTATCATTGTTTAACACAGCCTGCAGAACAGTTTTCCCTATTTTTATGATGCAAAAAGGCCATCAAGACTCATCGACTTTGCCGTGTTGGGTTCCAGAAAGATCACATTGTGTGTTTTCTTCACAGTCAGTCGGGTGGTTGTGGCAGGTATAAGACTGATTGATAATCCATGGCTTTCTGGAAATGATCCACAGGTGGGTTGTCCATTTCTGTTAGTTCAGAGTATAGGAACTTATAGACACAGCAATGTACACGAGAGAGAAGAAAAGGATATTGAAGATGATTTCCCTCACTTGGACATTGGATATGGCAATTCCAGGTTGTATGCTATGATATGCTATGTAGAATCAGGTGATTAAGCAAAGTGTTGTGGGCCAATGTCCGTCTCTTTCAGAGGTTCAAAAAGCCAATAGAGAGAGAGAGAGAGGTATATATGTATACATATACAGTGCATGTCTACCCGTTTCCGTGAATCCCTATATCGCAGAACGTTGCACAAGAACGGAAGCCAGCATCAAACTCCAAAAGTTGACTATATTTCAGAGTGGAATAAAGCACATACAGTGTATATATAATATATATATATATATATTTATCCATATATATATATATATATATATATATATTCATTGAACGTTTCGTTATTTTTCAGGCGCTGCCACAATTTTCAGGTAAACCCTTATGTAGCTTCATTTTGCTTGGTTCAATGCCATTTTCGTTGGCTAAATCTTACAATTATAGTATATTATTTCTCCAGTTATCGCCGGTTGAGAAAACCTTGAATTGGTTTTATATATATATATATATTCGTGAATATCCCTTTGTTAATGCAGAGTTTCAAACACCAAATCCCAATTCCTGTTTTTTTTTTCGGATGCTGCTGCTCCCGCCGGTTCCATGCTGAGGTCGCTATGGCACCACGCTCTACCGCGGCTACGTCCAGCAACGACCCAGACGGACACCATTCGAAGTGGACAAGGTTGGGGGGGTCAATGGTGGTTGGATGGAATAGTACAATGTGCCCCTCAAGTGCAAATTAGAGCAAAATGGCTTTAAACTTGTAAGCCCTATTAACATACAGGAACTATACGTCGATATATTCACCAATATCTACCAGAAAGCCTTATACTGATAGCAATTTGCTAAACCGACTTCGCTCATGCTAAAACTATGGGGCACCACCTCGCAGGGATAGAATGGGAAATAGTGTGGGATATGGGTTGTCCACTTTATGGGATATGATGGGGGATATAACCAGCAGTATGAGGGGTGATACTATGGATGCGGGAAAAACATGGAAAAACGACATAAGTATAGACAACAACATGAGTAACAACATAAGTTACCAGTTTGAATAAATCTATGATATTCTACAATTCCCATCAAAGGAGTTGAATTAACCGCATGTACCCATGATTTCTGCTTTCAATTTCCGTTTGTCTCGTTCTTGTTTTCCCATTTTTGGTGCTTCAATCACCATGGGATTTGTTGTTGGGGCTCCATGTGAGGTGATGTTCAATCACGAAGTGGCCTCTTGTCGGGACTTGGTGTAGTTGGTGTGTGTGTTTTTTAATGGGTAAACTAACATAGCTATGGAAAACTAACAAGTACCAAAAAAAAATATGGGAAATATTAGCTATGTAGCTTGCCATGGCAATTAGCCTCTGGCAGCCTCTGGTAAACTAACAGTTGGCTATGGAAAATCACCATCTTTAATAGGTAAATCAACTATTTCTATGTGCCATTTTCAATAGCTATGTTAGTCATTACCACAGGGTACCCTGCGGGAATCAAACATGGAAATGGGAAATCCTGTATCAGTGAGGTTTTAATGGAGGATTTTCCAATGCCATGATTGATTACCAGAGGGTAAGCCCCTTCTGACTTGTGATATGACTGATACAAGGCCTAGAACTATGGTTATGTAGCGAACCATGAGTAGAGAATGATGATGGGTCCTGGAGGGCTGGGAGCTTTGGTGATGGCAACAGCACGATAGTCATAAGATTTGGTGATGGACAGTGATGGACAGTGATGGACTAGTACCTGCACGAGCGTTTTATATGTGTTCCACCCGTTGTGCGCAGTGTTCACCACAACTCGGTCATGTGTCCACACGTCCCAACTTCTTCGTTGTATCGATGAAACTGCATACGCAGGAATGAGGTTGCATCACAGTGAAGGGAACTGCTTGATCGTATAACAACCCTACCAAACTAACCCAGGCACAACCAGAAAAATGCAGTTCCGGCACTATGTAGCCATAATAAATACTGAAGACTTGCAAAGGGTGATGGTCACCCACGGTAGTTCCAAAGGTCAACTTGGTTGATCACTATCGTGTTCCCCCAAGAAATGCTGGTTCGATACCCAGAATGGCCAGAATGGCCAGCCAGTCTGTGGGTGATTTCCAGACTTCGACCCAGACCCAGTTTCAGGTAGATGCCAGAAACGCATTCTGTATCATATATAAGGCCTATATAAGGCCTAAATTTCAGGGAATATCCCCAGAACATATGGCCTGAAAAATGGTACTAACGTACCTCCATTTTAGGATCTTGGAATTCTCATTGCCAGCGACCTCTGAGGTTTTGCTGCCCTACTGGGTGCAGATGCAGCCCTACTTCTCGGATGGCTGGAAGGATGACATTTCAGCCTGGTTCAGAAACTGAGACGGCAATTTCAGTCCTTCACATACTGCCATACATAGAGTTAGCACATGTTTTTATTTGTCCATTCAGTTGTGAATGTCATCATCCCAGCTGACTTTCATATGTTTCAGAGGGGTGGTTCAACCACCAACCAGAAGTGGTTATTTAAAAAACAAAATGGGAAACCAAAGATCATGGGGTTTAACCAACAATGGGTTTTAAAGGTTTACTAACAAATGGTGATTGTACTCGTACCAAACAATTCAAAGCGATCAGTTCGGGGTTGTTGGCTTCAGACCAGGGGATGAAAAGTTCACGATACTCGGCTGCGCATTTTACCCACACATGATGTAACATTATATCATTGTGGTTATTTTTTAAGGGTAATAATTATCACAATGCAAATGTCTATGTCTTTGTGTCACACTTACACAGTATAATCAGTATGTGCATATCACGGTATATGATGTAATACTCTATATATACACATGTACAGTACAGGGTGGTGCCCCATAGTTAGCTAAGTTGGTTTATAAGTCCAATAACTATGGTTTATACGTGATCTATCTATAGTTAATGGGATTATAACCCATTTATAACTGGGGGGGGGCACCACCTTGTACACATGTGTGCATAGTGTAAAAAATACATATACCCTCTGGTTATTTGACATAGCCATGGAAAATCCCGAATAAATGGAGGTGTTAATGGGAAAATCATCTATAAATGAGCCATTTTCCATGGCTATGTTAAATAACCAGATGGTACATCTATAGTAACCCAAGAAAAATGATGCAGGACTACGGCGGCGAGGATGGGATGCTGACGCGCGACACGGACCTCTACCAAGCCAGGCAGGGGAGGTGAGGGATGGTGGAAAATTCCCAAGGGTGGATGGAAGAAATCACATAGCTATTGAAAATGGTGGATAAATATATAAAATCTGGTTGGTGGTTTCAACCATGTTTTTTCCATAATATTTTTCAAGATGGTTAAAACCACCAACCAGAAATGGATGGAAACATAGGGAAGAACATTGTGTTTTAAAGAGGTTTTACCATCTCGTTATCTGACATAACTATGGAAAATCACCCATGTTTCTATGAACGACACATGTCCGTTGCTATTTTAAATTGCCAGAGAGTACTTCCAGTAAATCAGCATGGCATAGACCCTGAAAATTGCCAGAGAGTACTTCCAAACACCTATTTCGCAGGGTTTATGTCGGTTGGAGGGATGGTCATATATTTAAAGCAAATAAAATCACTAGAAGAACAATTCATTCAGTACATTTGGAACCAGAAATTGAGGGAAGTTGGAAAGAGATACCAAAAAAATGCATAGATATACACACTTACATTTCGTCTAAACATGTACATCCTACGATATAAATATAATGGTAGGAGAATGAAGAGGGAGAGACTAGCTTGGAAATACCGTCAATGGAGATTGGAACATGATCAGTTTTCATGTTCCAATTGACTCTTTTGGGCGTTCATGATTTTATGTGAAGTTTCTGCACATGATTTGCCTGATTTCTGTTTTGAGTGGATTACCCAAATTGACAACTTGACTTGTTGCTGGTGCCTAGAAGTTTTGTTTTGAAGGGCCAAGGAGACCCCAAATCGAACAATGGAAACATTTATTTATACCTTCTACCAGAAACTGTTTAAATCTCTTTACTGGGCCCTTGCATATGTTTTATTGATCTCTATTGACAGCAATTCAAGTTGCATTGGGAAATGAAGACCATGCTTTGTTTGACTTACCTTGCACATGACTAGAAATCACGTGGCTCGGGGTGAAGGTTCGACTTCGCCAAAATTTCCATAGCATCATTATCGGGGATTGGTGATAGCCCAGTGACTGTAATCACTGTATCGTGTGTTGGCCTGAAGTTTATGATGGCCCGGGACAAAAAGATCAACAATCAGCAACAATCTGTAATGGCTCTGGAGAAGTCTTATCATGTAATTTGTAAGGCAAAAAATGATCGCAGCTGCGAGAAAACTCTCCAAAAACCAGTTATCATAGTTATCATGGAGCTTGCGCAAGTGGAATGTCACCTATACAGATGATTTATGATGATTTTGTATATGTTCCAAAAATTGAAGTATCATTTAAATGGCAGTGTATAGCGATAGAAATTGTGTCTCAATCAATTTATGAAATAAACCATTATCACATATTATCACTATGATTCACCATTATGTTCATTTCACCACTATTACCCACTTCTAACATATTTTAGCCACCATTATCAGCCAGTATGATGATTTCACCACGATGATTCACTTTTATCATTTTTTCAACCACCATTATCAACCACTGTTCACCCAGATGAGCAGTGTTCAAAACCCTGGTTGGTTGATGATTAGTTCGAGGATTATACTACCCAATATCTTGGGGATTATAATAATCCAAGAACAGGGAATCCTTATAAACCAACCAGTACCCTCTGGAGATTTAACGTAGCTATTGAAAATGGCAATTTATAGTTGATTTTACCATTAAAAATTGTCCATAGTTATGTTAGTTTACCAGAGGGTATATGATTTTGGTGTTCAGCCTCCTTCAATTCCAATGTTTTTCGCTGCCATCGCTGCAGGCACATGCGCGCCTTGTCCGATTGGTCCTTCGTGTCTACAGCCAGGCAGGGGGTCCATAGCCTTCCCCACGCTGGGAGGTCAAGGTGAGAAATAGACAAACAATGGGAGCTTAACCAACAATCATGGGATATATCAGGGTTATTATATAAGGGATGTATTATCAACATTTATCAACCACTATTCTCCCATTATTCACCACGATTAATGACACTAACCACGATATAAGGGATCATTACGATGAATTATTGATGTTACCCAGGTGTCATCAGCTCCATGGCGGTGGAAATCCCCGAAGTAAAAAGAGGTTTTAGATGGTTTTAGTAGGTTTTAATGGGACAATCAACGAATAAAATCTGGGATTTCCTGTGCCATGTTTGACTACTCACATGGATATGATGAGAATATGAATATACAGCATATATCATTATATTTAATATATATATATATATTATATTATATATAATATAATATATTTTTTTGAATAACAATTATAACGATAATACGATGCGGTGCGGTGTCCACCTATTTGTTGCATTTGTAGTTGTAGTTGTTGTAGTTGTAGTTGTTGTTGTAGTAGTAGTTGTAGTAGTTGTTGTCGTTTTTTGTTTTTTGGTTTAACCCCATTAGCACTACTAGAAATATCTGGCATTCATTTTTTAATTGTAAACCAACTTAGCAAACAAACTGGGGAACCACCTTGTAGTGGTCGCTGGAGATGTATGGTGATACAGCGTCAAAACTAGGGGAATGTGCCAAAATCTTGGGATTGAAACCAGAAACGATGGTAACAAATGGGGATCTCTTACCCCGTTTCGGCGTCAAGCCGCATATCTAAACCAACGGGCTCAATGTGGCAGTCATGGAGTTATAACCAATCAGGTTAAGCTGCAAGAGGGTCGGTTTTTGCAATGTTGGTGCACCATTGATAATCGACATGTCATTGATGTTATGATACCCATACTGTAGCCAATGTTCCTTGTTACATGATGTGTTTGTGTGTGTAATTGGGAGAATTGCGAACATATCTCAAATTCCTCAAACATATCGCTCACTTTCTTCAATATGACCGGTGAAGCTGTGTCAAATGTTTTTTTCCTTTGAATTTTGCCTACAAGGTCGTGCCCCATACTTGGCAAAGTTGGTTTGCAGCTATAGGTTAATTGTGGCTTATGGTAGATAGATATATCTATAGTTGATGAAGTTCAAACATAACTGGGTGTTCACCGCCTTGTACTATCATTATAATTCATGTTCTCGCTGCATCTACATTATATCGACATGAAATGATGGGTGTCATATTCATATCCATTGAGATACCCATCAACTCATCATTTTCCCAATTCACAAATTACTTTACCCCATTTATCTTCCAGTAGTCAAACATGGCACAGGAAATCCCAGATTTTATTCGTTGATTGTCCCATTAAAACCTACAAAAACCATCTAAGACCTCTTTTTACTTCGGGGATTTCCACCGCCATGGAGCTGATGACACCTGAGGGTAACATCAAAAACCAAATGAACTTGAAAAAATATTGTGAAACCAAATGTCTGGTTACCTGGTTGGTGGTTTCAAACATGTTTTATTTTCCATTTCATATATGGGATGTCATCCTTCCCATTGATTAATGTTTTTTCGGAGGGGTTGAAAGCACCAAGCAAATTGTGGAGCCTTGGGCGTCCAGGCTTTGGCTGCCCCTGAACTTTGGCACCGCAGCATCGCGGCAAGCGATGCCGATGAGCGTGGTGGATTTGGTTCGGCTCCAAGGGCGACAAGGGGTGGTTCATGTCGGGTTTATCGTGGTTAATGTCCATTAATAGTGGTGAATAATGGGAGAATAGTGGTTGATAATACATTAACAATGGTTGATGCAACCATGAGTGCTTGATATCCATGTTAATATCCATTCATAACAGTTAATATCTACACATTAACAGCCATGATGGTTACCCTGAGGCAAACTAACATAGATGTGGAAAATCACAATTTGATAATTCGCCCGTAACTGGGTAATTTTCATTAATTTTCCACATCTATCTTAGTTTACCCTAGGGTAGTATCCATTGATTGATACCAGTTGATATCCATCAAGTGTGATGAATAACTTGGATTAACATAGCTTATTCTCGGTAGGGGAACCATCGAACTAAATGGGCCCTTGTCCATAACTATGTAGAAAAATACCAGAGGAGATGATGATGCAACAGGGGGTCACAGGTGGCTGGACCCAGCCTGGACCCAGCTGGACCCAGCGCTCATCGCCTGCATCGCCTGCATCGCTTGAGGCTTTGCGCTACTTCACCCTGGATTTGGCACCTCGTTGGGGACTCAGCGGAGTCTACAGTCTACAGTGCATAATCTGTATAGATGTGTATAGTTTCTATTGGTAGATAGATTAAATTATACATATCTATACATCTACAATATATACATAATTGTATAGATATATTATGTATACAGTTCATATTTATATGCATATTTCATAGTTGATATGTACATTGGCAATGATACCAGTACCAGTCGCCAAAAAAACAAAGGAAAAGAACACAAATCTGAGTGCAGTACCGGCAATGTGGTGCCCAGTTGCAAGTCCTAACCCTACCCTACTTGTAAGTGGGGTCATAACATATCATATCCTTCTAACTGGTGTTTAATACTAGAGGGATGGGATTAGTCGTTGTTAACCACTGTTTTTCCATGAATATGAACCATCATGAATGGATATTAGCAACTATGAGTTTGTGAAATATTGCCATGATTCAGGAATCTGTTTGGGATTTTTTTACCCATGGCTATTATGGATATCAATGGAACCAATAACCAGCTATAAAACCAACTACCCTCTGGTAAACTAACATAACTATGGAAAATCACCATTTTTAATGGGAAAACTCACTATAAATGGCCATCTTCAAATAGCTATTTTGACATTACCAGAGGGTAAGCAAACTATAAAACTATATCACCAGCCTATATCCCATATAATATGTCCAGCCAACCGTTGCGTTCTTTGCTTTGTCGCGTGGCGCGGGCGGGCGTCCATAACCAAGATCCTTTTCGGAAGAAAGGCTTCAAGAACGGCAGGACTTGGCCTGGGATGTCATGTGGTAAACCCAATAGATCGATCCCAATACCATAAACATATAATCCATCCCCTTAAAATCACCATTCAAATGGGTTGGATTGATAAAAAAAACCCTATGTAATTTATGTCATTTGGTTTCCCAGATGAATATGTTGATCTGTTTTCATATGGTTCAATATGGTTGAATTAATTATGGCTTAATTCAGGGCTTAAGATTCAGAATAACTGGCTGAATGACTGGCATGGTTCCATCCGGCCTACCCTCCTAATATTGATTCGCACCCCAAATAAGGAATCCGAAAACCGATCCAGCAGAACACAAGGGTTTTAGGGGTGCATGGGAAAGGGTTTACTTCATAAAAGCATTTTGTTGCAAGAGATTGGCCGTATTGTGGGAGGTGTACAACTGTTGCCAATGGTTGTTGTTTTTGATGCTAGAGTCTATGTCATTGCACTCATGCTTGCATGATGTGAACTTGACAAACACTTGATTCCAGCACAAAACAATCCGACCAGTATCCCAATCCAAAGTGGTCAAATAATGTAATTGATTAGCCCACTTGAATGCATTTGATACCTAAGATAGATATTATATAATATACAATGTTGCTAATGCGCGCAATTCACCATTCACCATTTTTGTCGCTAGTCTGAAAACACATACAATAATTGTATCTACATGTATATACATATATGTTTAAACACTCATGTTTCATAGTTTGCAATTCTTTCCTGAAAATGATTTATGGCAACATATTGCAAGATATATGAATACCTTTGCCAACATATGAAGATTGTTTCTAATTAAACGTTGGTGTATTGGTTTACTTTATATAAACGTTTAAAAAAACGCATGGTACAGCATTTCCCGGATTTCGTGTGAATCTTGTTCTCGTTGGTTTTTAGGAAACCAATAGGTTTTCATGTATCGTGAAACCAATCTGCAGGAAAGGTTACAGTATCAAGTTAGAAATCTGGAAAGCCTAGGGCTCTCCAAGCGTTTCGTACGAGTGGTACATTGTTTTTTTGGTCGGTGGTTTGGAACATGAATTTTATTTTTCCATATATTGGGAATAACAAGGCCAACTGACGAACGCATATTTTTCAGAGGGGTGGTTCAACCACCAACCAGTGGAGCTTTCGATGTTCGTTGAAACCTTTTGATTTTCTTAGTCCTTTGGCTGCGAACTTTGTGCAGCACCACACCTTTGGAAATTGATCACGCGCGAGAGCTCGCCAGAAGGAGGTTTCGATGTTTGTTGAAGCCTTTTGATCATGAAAGACGCCAGGCATTCTCGGCACTTTTTACAATGCCCTTCGCGAAGAACGCAAATGCCGACTGGAGCTTGAAATGTCTCAGAGCTGGGGACGGCTGGGGACGGCGGCGCAGAGACACTCTCCGTCAACCCTAAATTTCTCGTTCACACTCTCCGTCTTTAAAATGTTCTTTTTCATATCCCATAGGATCCATGGTGCTGCTATATATATATATTATGGTGTGCCATGGATCCCATCAATATATTTATGTTAGCATATATACCAGCATCATGGATCCGTCATGGGTATAGCACAGCAGCCACAGCATCCCACAGCCTGAGAATCTCCGAACTTGATGGAGGGCCACGTTGGTTCAACTCCTGCCATACTGCCATACTTTTAACCAACAGGAACCCATAATTCAGCATCAATCAGCCATAAATTCTTATAATGAATCATAAATCAGCCATCAACTCATATATATATATCATAAGTCAGTCCAAAAATATTATGATTAATCATCAATCAGTCAAGAATTCCTATAATTCATCATATATCAACCATAAGTGGCTTATGTTTCAAAGGTCAAATCTTTCATGGTATGGAGCCATCGTGGAGCCATCGTTTTGGGACCTTTTTTTGGCAGGACGAAGCGCAAGCCGCGCCCGAAGCGTCTCCGTTCGCCCGGCGACTTCACCGCAGAGAACACGGCCTTCATCGATGAGGCAACGCATGGATTTGATCACCAAGAACATAGGAAAATGGTGGCTTTATGGGAAAGTCATAGGAAAATCATAGGAAAACCATGGGAAAATGGTGGTTTTAGCTTCTGGTAAACTAATATGGCCAATATGGCTTTGGAAAATCACAATTTTTAATAGGTAAATCAACTATAAATGACCATTTTCAATAGCTATGTTTGTTTACCAGAGGGTAATTAATGGATTAATAATTAGTTTTGATCCAAACATGATCAATGATAATGATAATATTTAAAATATAATTAATGGATTAACTGATTAACAATTAATGTTGATCCAAACATGATTAATGAATGATAATCCATAATCACAATTAGAATTAATGGATTAATATAATTTTGATTCTGTGTAATTAATTGTAATTATAATCAATTATTATATCATAATTGGATTACTGTTGTTGATCACCAATAATGATTTTGTGTAATTAATTGTTATAAGTTATATGGAATGGATTGGAATCATCATGTCATCGTATATTTACTGTAATTAATTGGTATACAGTGTATCATATATATAATAATGTAATATATGTTTATGCATACTCATATATTTATATATTCTGATCCAAAATCTACTGTGAAGAATCGTGTTTTTACCATCAAACAGAAGGGGTCCATTACATCACGATAAAACTGTGTGGATTTAAGTGGTAATCATTGGGTCCGTGCTCTTTTGACCTATATGGTTGGGAAGTACACCAGTGGAAATGTCCTGGCCGGGTTGATTTGTTTTGTCATTTCATCTGGAACATGTACAGCATCTGAGTAATTTATATTTATACCAATCTCACAATCGTTCCAAGAATCTGTCTTTCCAGTTTTGCAAGTATTGTAGTTTGGCTAGATATATTGGTTTGTCCGAAAAAGTTGTACTTGTACCCCGAAGTCACCGAAGTCCAATGAACTATCAATGTGTTTTCCCATGTTTTGCTGATCCAATCTCAATCTCAAGCTTTGCTGGTCAAGTCCCATTATTTGTTGATTAAATTTCATATAGGTCCAATTAAATTCATATAGATCCCATATAAATCCCATATAAATGCCATATAAATGCCATACAAATCCCATATAAATCCCATATGTCTCTTGGAGAGTGTCCAATCATGGCCGCATTGGCACATGGCACAGGTGCATGCGCAGAAGGGGCAACAGGGCCTTCGACGCTTGGACATCGTTGGTCTCAGGGGCTCAGTAAGGGCGGGGTCTGGCCGTGAAACTCAATGTGCCATAGGAATTTACATGGAGTTAATGGGATTTGTTCTGGATTTATGGTTTTATAAGAGTTTAAACAGGTTTTATCACCAATATTAGGGGGTAGAGGCTCGCCCAACCCATGCAAAGACCTCCCATGGACGGCCACTTGGGGCCTTTCCCCGTTAAGGGGACACTGACGGCCGCGCAACGCAATGAAATAAAGGAGAAGACTGGGTGCAGCCCAGCCATCCGTGAAAGAGGTCAATGGGGTCAGAGGATGTTGACAGTGACCGGACCCTGTGACAAACTCCAGGAAGCACACGGCCTCGCCCTACGGGCGGTAGAAGAAAATGGAGATACTGGCGGGCGTGCTCCGGAGAGTCAGGCCCAGCCCCAACGCAAAGCGCCTGCACCACTCCGCTCCCATGCCTGGAACCCAAATAAGTCATGGTGGGCGGCCTCTGGCGAGTGGCATGATCACCACGACCGCCAGGACTGGCCAACGCGGGCTGAGGTTGATTGGTTTTGTCCACATCGCAATAACTATTAATCAACCACCATGTGTTCATACAATGGGGCGATAATCTGGGTATTTTTCGTGGCTCAAATGATGGAATGTGCGTGGGGATTTTGTTTGAGGCATTTTTATTATCAGGGTTTTGTTCGATTGGTATTCCTGATTTTACGGCAATTTTGATGAACAAAATGATGATAAGCATTGACAAAGTAAAGTATTGGATTTTAGGTATCAATGAACCTAAATTTTGGTGAAGCAGTTTCGTTTGACTGGATCAGTTGCGCGATGACGCCGCGAAATCGGAACTAAAGATGTAAATGAACAGCAGTTCCCTGTGCCCAGGGGTGCCGAAGGCCAGGCATGCGAGCATATCACCAATCGTTCAGCAGGCGATCACGCCAGTTGCCAGGTAGTATTGTTTGGTAAACCATAGAAAAAGCTATTGAAACTGGCCATAGAAATAGTGGATTTGCCCATTGAAAATGGTGATTTTCCATAGTTTTTTGTATGTTTACCAGAGGGTAGTATTGCTTGGAAGGCTTTTTTTCTCCAACAGGGATAATCATCCACTTCGCTGTTTTGATTTGGCTGCTTTTACAATATCTGGAGATTACTCATGATCATGGGGAATTTAACCAACTGTTATAGGATGATAATGGGATAGATTTCATGGGATTTTTGTATGCAACCAATGTAATCTGGATGAAATTGATCATGACCTCAGAGAATTAGATTCAAGGAATCCTCCAGAAATGGCTTTGTCTCAGGGCTTGGCCGGCGAAGATTCAGCCAGCTTGAAGCAATGACAGGGAGATGGGCTAGACGGCTAGACTCTAGACTCGCTAGACTGAATCCCTGGAAGATGTGGATTTTCTTGCCATGGCCCATGGTATCCCATGTTCCCTCCGGAGGGATATGGCACCATGTATTCAACTATAAAAGCTGTCAATTTCTACATGCCCCAAATAGGTACCGCCAAGAACACATATATTAAATATAATATGTATTTAATATAATATATATATATATGAAATATAGTATAATATATATATATATATATATATATATATATATGTGTATTACCATATGTACATAGCATATCCAACAAATTATACCATTGGTTGAATAGATACACACCATGTATTCACCATTTATTTACCATATATTTAACATTATAAAGCATCACCACCCCAAGTCCCCGGCACCCCGTTGCGGCGCATCGGTCTTAAGGCGAAGGCGGTCTGCCCGGCGTCGGCGGCGGCTTCCGCAGCTTCAAAGAGTTGCGCTTGGTGGGTTTCGAAGAGCAGGTCTGGGGGTGCCAGAGGCTATAAAATGGGTATAATTAGAATTAGATATTAAAATATCATTGGGATATTAGGATATATGGATATTATATCATGGATATAACATGGGTCTATGGATTTGTTTTGATAATTATTGGGTACGGTATAACGTGATAATTAGGATATGATATCATGCATGCATGTGTATATATATATATATATAAGAGTCATAATGGATAAATAATGTATATAGAGGCTATAAATGGGTTTACTCAATAGAATCATTAGGTAAATACAACCATATTGAAATATCATTGACTACCTAATAACCATTGTATAATGACATTTTGACGGATCATTAGAATCATGGACAAGTGCATATATAATGGATATTTTTTATTAGGTATGAAACCTAAGGAAAAAACATGGATGATTATATAATGAATGATCGGAATGTCATGGGATATCATGGGATTGAAAAAAAACAAAAACATTACTTGGGGGCTCAGGCCAGAGATTACTTCTATGGGTAAACCATGGTTTGTTTAAGCCCTGTGCGCTGGGATAGGCCCTATAAGTATGGTGAAATATATCCACTTAGTTCACTTGGTTCACTGCACTTCTAAGTAGGTTGACTCGGGTTGAAAATTATGAAGGAGGTGTATCATAATTGTTTCTAGTTATTACTAGGAATTATTGGATATTTGTGAGACTTAATGATGTTTAATGTGTGGTTTGTAAACCAACAAGCATAGCTGACCTGCAGCACCTTGTTGGACACATCGCAGAGTTTCGCCACAACATTCGAGACGAGATGCCCAGGCGTAGCTGCAGCAAAAAGTCTTGTGAAAAGGGGTTGCTTACAGCCCCTGGCCATTCTCTATTCGGTATCTACTGGTGCAATTTGGATTTGGAGCGCGAGGCGGAGTGAATTATCCCATTGATATGTTGGCGAAGTGACTCCCACTACTCCCACTACTGTACTAACCACTTACTAAGTGGGATAATCCTCCAAGTAGGAACTATTCAAAGCTGATTGTAAGATTGCAATTTGGGGTTTCAAACTCCAAGTGAGTGGTAGGGACCCATTGCTGTTGCTTGTAACTTTCAGACAGGATGACAGGGTTCCAAAATCGTTCCATCTACGTATTGACTGGTACACGAACCAGGAGTTGGATCATTTTTGGCAAGTCAAATGCGTGGCTTTGTTTACGGGCCCGAGTTCTTCGATTTCTTGAAGGTGACTTCCAATGCTCCAATTGAGTAATTCACCAGGAATGGGGAATCTGGAGTAGTTCTGACTTTTGTTAAGCCATCTTTCCTGATGATTTCAGTCCATGTTTTGGATGTTCCAGCCTAGGAATCCTGGGATAATGATGATCCCCAATGACGAGCATGTTTTTCAAATGGAGGTTTCCGTTTTGTCATGGGGGTACCCCATTTCATCTATTTTTCCATGGGATTTTCCCCATAACTGAAACCAAATGGATTGAAACCACCAGTCATCTTCCCTTGAGGGCCAACACTGGCGTGTGACAGTCGAGACTCCGCTGCGGCTCTTTTGTCGGCCAGAGCACCGGGCACGTGGGGCTGGCTCAGACGGGTCAGGGCTTGTTCGGTAGAACATTGACATCGAAAGCCTTGGGAAAAGATGGGAAAATGATGGTTCCAAACGTGCTTATGAATGCTTATGACATTTTATAAACCAATTTTTGGCGGGGTCTGTTTTTTGGATGTTAGGTTCAATGCTATGCTGTTAGGGAACGGACAATTAACCTTTTCATGTGATCACATGTGACCATAAAGAGTCAGTGCATCCCAGAAGTGGCAGTTTTTTGCATGAGACCATCCAAATTCGTGGTCGACCCATACACATTTTCCCTTGGTCAGTTCGGCACTTTTCAAGAATTGATTTCTAACATATCCAGTCTTGGCCTTGTTGAGCAGGGCGACCTTCTAGGGGTCCCTGTTTGCGACACACCCATGCGTTTCATGATATTGAATTAGAAACACAAGCTTGGTTCTCCAAATATCTCCAAATCTGATATGGGTTTGCGTAAGAATACCCCCAAAAAGCCTCATGGTTCACCATAGTTTGCCTCATCAAGATTTGGGCTATGCTGCCCGCCATGCTTGATCTACATAATATGCTTTGACGAAGTTTTTGCTGCAGCGTCAAAATATCAATGTCGTAGAATCCCAATTTTTGACACTTTTACGCGACTTGTATTTTTTCAGTTTCCACTGCAATCAGAGGCCAGATATTTCATGTTTCCAAAGTATTTGTGCACGTCACAACTTGTGTCATGTGTTTCTCTGGTGCGACATTTTGGGTTACCCTCTGGTAAACTAACATAACTATGGCAAATCACCATTTTAATAGGTAAATCCACTATAAATGGCCATTTTCAATAGCTATGTTAGTTTACCAGAGGGTACAAAAATAGCCTCCTTGAAGCTGTTCATAATCAGCGGTGATCTCCACAATGCTAGATCCTCAGTCCACCCCGTCCACCCCAGCCCCGAAAAACCAATGGTTTTAGCCTCCCCAAGACCGCTGGATGATCTCATGTTCACAATGTTAATCAATATTTGATTTGGCTGCTTTTACAATATCCGGGGATTACTAATGATCATGAATGATCATGTGGAATTTCACCAACCGTTATAGGATGATATAGGATGTACTGCAATTGGAGTATAATGGGATAGATATATACATACATTGTCTGGTTGGTGGTTTGGAAGATGAATGGATTATTGTTCCATATTGGCAATTTCATAATCCCAACTGACTAATATTTTTCAGAGGGGTGGCTCAACCACCAACCAGTTTGGATATATCATCGCTTCATAAGTCAGTCACACTCAAAAACAGAACTATGAACTATGTTGATGAGCCACACATGGATTTGTCCAAGAAAATAATAGCCTTAAAATCCACTTGCTTACACTGATGGGAATCCCACTGTTTCCATGTTTATGGATACTATTATAGACTATGGGTAGTCAAGAGTCAAGAGTCGAGACTGGCACTGAATGGCTAAAGTGGTTGGTTAAACCATGTTATTCAAAAATGTTGTTTGCGTCATTTATACCTACGTTGTGAGGTCCGCTTAATATTTCTGTTATTACTATTGATTATTAGCAAATCTCCAATATGTTTATATATTGTTAGTAGTTCCTATTATTAAATTAGTGGTTAAATTATCAAATCAAACATTCTCGTGTCATATCCCCTTAATTTTTGATTGTGCATATCCCCATTAAACTTAGAAACTATCAAATAATACATCGTATGTTTATATTTCATTGAGATAGTTAAACCTAAGAATCCAATTATTTCTCTCTGTTATAATGTCCCACTATTAATCCTAATATCCAGTATTTCTCCTAATATCCTATTATTGTTATTGGACAGATTGAAATTAGTCTATTGAGTTATTCAAACCCTATTAGCAAACTATTAGTCCCATCGATAGTCCCAATCTATTCTAGTCAGTTATTATTAATTATATAATCGTTGGTTGTTAATATTATCAGTAGCTACTACTGATTATCATGACCGATTATCATGACCGATTCTCATGACCGATTATCATGACCGATTATCATGATCATACTAAGTTGTTGGGTAACTATAGTCAATTACTATCAGCTAAGATAAAATAAGATAAATACTTAAATACTACGTCAAATTATTATCAATTATATGGTACATATCCTGTAAGGATATGTCTTTGTTGTAATATTCAAGAGTGAAGATGTTTCACGTCAACTCACAACACAAGATGCATCACATGTTACTTGTTTGATTGACCGATTTAGTGTTCAGGTTCCGGTGCCCGAGTTCAATCAAACAACAAAAACCCTCCACCCACTGCCTGTTTCATGTCTTTTCATGTTTTGTTCTTGCATGGTTTCCAGTGGCAACCCTGATTTCATCTAATTTCTACTGACCATGGCACTGGTCCCTGTGGAACATATTTCGTTGGAGCAGCTCCTTTTCCCAGTCCGTTGCGCTGATCGACAGCTCAGCGACTTGCACCTATGTTTGGACCACTTGATTGACATGGAAGACCATCTTGAAGATTTTGGTGCTCATGCGGTTGTTCATCAGCTCCAATTGACGGTGCAACACCTACGCACCACAATCCTCTATGTCAAGCTTTGCAAGCTGCAGCACTTGGTGCGCTTCCAACGTGCGCTTCACATCCAATGGACGCACCACCAGTTAGTTCCACCAATTGAGTTTGACCTTGACTAAGTACAGGTGCTCCCATTTTTATTCAGCCTTATCAGCTCCACTGAAATTTTGGACAGCTCAATTTTGTGGACGAGCCTACCCTGCCGTCCGAAGCCTGTGTGGCGAAATCCCCTCAAAGCCATTAGTATGTCATTATTAGTCATTATCATATTAAGTTAAATGTGGAAAGTCTTAGCTTTACCTGCTATGGATTTCTCTTCCCAGGTGGCCCCAGCGCGGGCGCCGCGAGTTCTGGCGCGAGTTCTCGCGCGTTGCAACGCTGCGAGGTGCAGCTGGGGGTTCCCCCAAATCATCCATGCGTTTTTTGGATGTTCCACTGTAATCCACTGTAAACTGTGAACAATCCATTTTGAGGTAGCCTCATTTCAGGAAACCCTCACTGTAGTTGGTTCCCATTCTGTATTGGTTATACAACACTTAAATATCTTCGCCCCAACCCGGACGTTGCTCCACACTTACATCATGATCATCACGATCATCATGATCATCATCATCATTCTTAAATGGGGATTTAATCAACTGGTGAGGGGTCAAAAGCGTAGCAACCGATGGTCCCCTAAGTGATAGCTGGTATGGCTGGTATGGCAGTCATGTGGGAATGTCATAGGCTTTGACCTATCCTTCCATGCCGAAAAGATGGAAATGGACTGCTAAAGTGTTGTGCCAAAAAAGGACACCATTAGAAAATGACTAAAACTTTAAACCGCAAGGATAAAATTTGGAAGTATGAACCCTCAAACCTCAAAACTCAAGAATTTTGACGAACCATCAAAAACAATGGGGGTACGGGGTACGAAGCTTCAAAATTCAAGCTTTTGTTTAATGAGAATCACGCCTTGATAAGGGGGTTTTCATGGGAACATAAAACTCCAAGGTATTTGAAACTAGGCCAATAGGCTTTAAACATCTTTTAAACAATATACCCTAATCATATATATATATATATATATACATATATATATATGTACATATATATATATATATAATCTTACAAAGCACATACATATGTCAATCGATAAATAAATAAATTAATTAATAGAACGCTATCCCAGCCATCAGGCAGCCCTTGCAGGCCGGTTTTTGCGAGCAGGGTAGGGCGACGATTTCGGTGGCCAATGTGCATTTGTTGGGTTTTGGGGACAAGAACAAGTCTTATGAAAACATGGAAAAATATGGATTTACCCTAATAAACGTGAGAATTTGTCCAGGACAAATGTGGATTTGGTGAATTTACTTCAGGGTAAAGCAACCACAGATGTGGAGTTTACCCACCATGAATGTAGATCATTCGAATCGAAAACCGTTGGTTTCACCAACAGGCGGGGGTTGCTGCAAGTTAAACACCAAGAAATTCTGGCATACTCCAAAAATCTGGGTAAATTATAACGACCTCACTACGACCTCACTGGAAATCATGGTTTTTATAGGGAAATCATCCCCAAATGGCCTTAATTCAGGTTAGTGAATTATTATAATTTGCCCAGAATGATGGTTGATGCTTTTAAAAATGAACTGGTACCAACTGGTGCAGGTGGAATTTTCAATAGCAGGGATGGGCATCAGCATGCCAGAAGTTTTGAATGGTTTTCTCGAAGGCTTTGGGCGAGGATGAGCGACCTGGAGACACCAAAAATCAATGGCAGAGGTCAGCATGGTGACATCCCCAAAATTGTTTCTGGATGGAGAAGTATATATTTACAGTTCCGGTTCCCCATGTTTATTTGTTCATATCCCCATCATACCCTGAGGACACCATGAGTTGAAACCGCATGGAACCGCATGGAACCACAAAACGCGAAGGAGTGGATTATGCTGCCTCAAATCTTCTAAACTTTAGTGACTATATAGTCATTGATTTCCCAAGATATACATATGATTACATATGTATCTGTATATGATAAATAAATAAATTAATCAATAAATAATATATCCCATAGGATCCATGTATGCTATATCTGGTAACATTTACCATCAATATACCCCCAATGTTAGTATATATACCATACATGGATCCTATGGGTATATATATATATTATATTATCTCCCATGATTATTGGTGAAATCCAGGCCCCATGGCTTTCCAGTCCCAGTGCCTCTCCGTGGCGGATGCCAATGCGGTGCGGAACCCCTATTGGGCGAGGGATGCCGGGGCGAGAAGCAAGGGATTTCAGCATCGAAGATGAGGATTTCACCTCGAAAAACATGGGGAAACCTGCAAGAGTTGTGAGTTTCGCCAGATTTTTTTCTGACTTAACCTGACAAAATCGGGATGATTTATGTAACCAACATATCCAAATTCACAAATACCTGGAGTTAGCTAACGCATCAATGTGGATTTGACCAGCAAAAAGAGAGATTTAAGCACAATAAAAGATAAAGAACTGGGATTCACCCAACAACAGATGAATGTTTGGACCATCTAAGGATAAAACATGAAGTAAAAGGACAAAAGACAATCCCGCTTGTACCTTGTCGCCCTGGTGCGTCTACTCTTCAAGGATGGTGGCTAATTGTCATCGTCCATTCTGCTGGAAGGAAGCCTCACATTGTCGTTATCTGCCTGTACCAAGCAATCCAGGGCTTGCCCCATGGATGTACAGTAACAAAGAACAAATTCGATAGAAGCAGGTATAACTGATATAACCGATAGAACACATATTTACCATCCGGTTATTTAACAAAGCCATGGAAAACCCCCATTTTATAGCTAGGTAAACCATCTATTTTTATGGGCCATCTATACCATGGCTACGTAACAGTCATAACCAGAGGGTATATCCATATTAATCCCATTATAAAATATTATAAACCACTATTCACCCAATATCAGCCACTATTAATGGAAACTAACTACTATTTACTCTAACCAATTTTGATGGCCATAACTGTAGAAATATCGATTTCCCATAGATTTCCCATAGGTTTCCTATAGGTTTCCTATAGGTTTCTTCTGCTTTCCCATAGAAATAAACCAACCTGCGTACCATACGTTTTTCGGACGCCGAATCTCCAGGAATCCTTAAGCCAACAATCAATCCGGTCGTAGGTTCCATCGCAGTTTAAAACGGCTGAAAGATTGGTGAAAACCAATAGAATATATCTATAATATATATATATATATATAATATAGCTATATATATAATATACAGTAGCAACCAATTTCACTGGCCACGTTTGCCATAAACCATTCCATGTAGCCTAGGTAGCCGAACGGTAGTTGGGTACTTTGATAAAACATCGCCTTGAACAATGCCCAAAAAACACATATCTCCAAGACCGGGCCTGGCCTCCACTTTGGCATATGGATTTGTCTGATTCATATCATCTGTCTCCCTAGTGATTTCTCTAGGTGGCCCATAGTGGCCCTAAGGTTATTCACCCCGTTTTCAGACAGACCTAAATCTCATACTATTGGCTAGAACATTTCCATTTTCTCCCTATTGTATCCCAATTATATCTCCATTGCATCTCCACCATAGTTCGGGTTATCCCTCCTTTTACCGCCCAAAAATTGCGTTCCATTACTGCCCATGATATTCCCATTAGCTTCCCATTCTTGACATCTGGTTGGTGGTGACTGGAACATGAATGGATTATTTTTCCCATCATATTGGGAATGTCATCATCCCAACTGACGAACTAACTCCATCATTTTTCAGAGGAGTGGCTAAAAAACCACCAACCAGCGATTATTGGTATCATAACTCATAACCACTATTATTATATAATCCCATTATTGATGATTACCCCATTATTTATTATGATCCCATTATAATCCCATTACTATTGGTATATAATCCCATTATAATCCCATTATTGATGATTATCCCATTATAATCCAATCATTGGTTAAAACCACCAACCAGATTATTACTAACCATCATTAACCATATAATAACCATACATTAACCATATAATAACCATACATTAACCATATAATAACCATCATTATCCCATTATAACCACCAACCAGACATGATTTTCCAGCACCTGAGCCATTGCTGCGAGGTTCTCAGCCTTTTGGCCTACCACCCTGAGCCAATGCTGGACTCGCCTCCTGCGTTCGTGTCGCAACAGGCGCCCAGGGCCGGCAAGGGCCGGCAGGTGGGCAGGTGGGCAGGTGGGTGGCATCAACTAACCATAGGGGCATACAGTGGAAGCCAATATCCAACCTCTGTTGGGGATGGTGTATGATTTTTTGGGGTTTAATGGACTGGTAAATGATAGCCACTGTTAAAGGGGAAAACATGTTTTTTTGTTACCTCTTGTTCTACCTTTTTAGGCCCTTGTATCTTGACATGTTTTCTATCTGGCGTGTTGGGAGCAACCCTGCCATCGGGAGATCCAAACAAAAGGAAATACCAGCAACAAGAAGTGTCTGGGGGCTTCAACTATTGTTTTCAGTTGATGTTCATCCCTTAGACTGGCAGCCACAACAAAAATCAGAATTCACCCAGAGAAATTTTGTTTTGGATGGCAGGATGTGGAGGTTTCCTAAAATGGGATTACCTCCCCAAATTATCCAAATTATATAGTAATTTTTCGTATCGAAACCCATGGTTTTGGGGATCCACCATTTTAGGACACCCTGATGCGCGAATGATTCTTGTTCGGTAATCACTCCTCCCATTGAGCTCTGGGGTTTGCCTGTTTACTTTCTGCAAGCTCAAGGAGATTTGGAACGCTGGGGAACAAAAGCCACACAACCAAGTGGTCGTTTTATAGCATAAGACTTTGAAGATATGGAGGTTTCCTAAAATGGTGGTACCCCCAAATCATCTATGTTTAAACCATCCAGCCATTGGGTACCCTCCATGTTCAGGAAAGATAGGAAAGCACCATATGAGCGTTTCAATGGTGTAAACTCCGCCAGGAAAGCAGAGATTTTCGACACTCTGAGGAGGAACTGAAGGCCGGCAGCGGGAAAAGTGGTGTGCCGCCCCAGTTATAAGTTGGTTTATAAACCATAGTAAGTATATAGATATTACCATAAACCATAGTTATTACCATAAACCATAGTTATTGGAGTTATAAACCAACTTAGCTAACTATGGGGCACCACCTCGAATGGCTAAAAGTGGTTTGCAATCATTAGAATCTGAATACCATCTTGTAATTTAACGTAGGGAACTGGCAAATCATCATGTTGAATATAGGTAAATAATCATAATCCATCTATAAATGGACATTTTTTTCCATAGCTATGTTAAACATTGCGGGGTAACCTGTATAATACCACGTGGATATAATGGTATATCCAGCTTCAATAGTGACCTTTTGCAAGCGGCCATCAATGCCAGTGACATGCTTCCACTGCCATGTATAATTCTGGGTGATTTCAATGGGGACCCTTTTAGTTGGAACTCAGGTAAGCCTCTTAAACAGCAGGGGTTTTGGGACCTCCGTGCTCTCCATAGGCAATTATATAACCTGGACATGATGCCAACATGCAGAGGGGTAACCACTCCAGACAACGCCCTGTTTTCTCCCATGGCGGCCAGCTGGGTCACTAGTATACAGGTACTTACAGACGAACACTTTGACTGCCATAAGGTGGTTGTCTTCGACTTGCAGATCCATGCTGATGATGCGTATGTCCAGACATACCGAATGCCTGAAACGTTTATCAAACTGCCTATGCATGAAGCTGATCTCCATGCTGCCTTCACCAAGATCACAGAACAGCAAGGTACACCCACTGACCTCGCCACTTGGGGCAAAAATGTAGAAAAAGCTGTTGACTTGGCATATCGTACGTTTCAAGTTAAGGATAAAGGTTGTGCATGGAATGTAACACAAGGTATCTCTAAAAAAATCCGTGGCCGATGTCAACCATCCCAACTTGTTTGTCATCCAATTAAGTCACATTTCAAAATGGGGAGACCAGGAGATTACCAACCACCTTTGGAAATTCATACCTACAGCACCCAAGCCAAGGTAAAACAAATCCGTAGGATTCAGTCCCTGTTGTTTCTCCTGCGGAAAAGTGAATGGGAAGAACCACAATATACCCAAGCCTGGGGACTATGGCATGCCATATTGAGATCAAAATCCTTTGGGGGGAGTTTCACACGATGGGCCCAGCAAATCCCAGAAATTGGCCCGTTGCCAGTGAACCTGCCGAACCCAGCCCTCCTTGATATAATACTCCAATTGGCTAAACATGAAACTAACCAGTGCTTGTGGCAAGACAGACAGACATGGAAAGCAAAAATGGAGTACCGACGCAGATTGGATTTCAAGTGCCAGGGCAATGCCCGTGCCTTCTCCCGGATCAGAGACATGACGCAACCGGGAGTTTTCGAGATCCAACACCAAGTGCAAGACACAGCAATCACAGTGCCACAAGAAGATGGCACCCTTCTTGCATATTGCCATCAGGCTATGAAATACCAGTATGAGGCCCTCATCCGAATCCATGACACCACAGCCACATTGATTGCCAAAGATGAACATATCATTACCTTGCGCACCCATGGTGAATTGCCTGCCATGGATCAGTATGAAATTTCGCAGTCTAATGTTATTAACCATCCAATGTCAATCATGAATAACCTGCAGCAACAATGGGACCAATACTGGAATTTAGAACCCGAACGACTTAATCCACCACCAGGATTCCAGCAGATGCTTAACCAAATTCCTGAACTCCTGCGAGAGGGCTTGGACTTCTCAGAGCCACAAGAGTGGTACCAAGCGGTCAAATCCTTGAAATCAAAAAGTGCTAGGGGTATTGATGCAATCAGCGCAGATGAACTCGAGATGCTCCCACAGTTGGCAATTGACCAATTACGAGACATTCTGCTGCAACTACCTGAGTTTCCCCCTTGGTTAATGATTGCAAAAACTACCCCGGTCCCTAAGGTGGAACACCCCACCATCGAGGAGTTTCGACCAATTACTGTCCTAGCCCAATGCTACAGGTTGTGGAGTAAAGTAGTCACCCGGGTTATCCTCCGAAAACTTGGTACCCTAATGCCCAAAGAAGTAACGGGATTCCTTCCGGGGAGGGGGCCAGCCGATGCTTCCTATTGCCAACAGTTTTTACTCGAAGGGGCGCATGCCACCAACACTTGTCAATCCGGTTTTGCACTTGACCTAAAAAGGTGTTTTAACACCATTGGAAGAAAAGGTGCCGCCCAAATTATGAAAGTAGTTGGCATACCCCCATCCATAATCCTTGTTTGGCAAAAATCCCTTGATAACCTCACTAGGACTTGGAGTGTTCAAGGATTGGCATCATCCCCTTGCCCAACTAATAATGGCTTGCCAGAGGGTGACCCCATGAGCGTCACTGCCATGCTTGCCATTGCCTATGCTTGGACCAATCATGTCAAACAGAACACACACCATCTCATGCCAGCAGCCTTCGCCGACAATTGGGGATGGAACACAACAGACCCAACCGAACATGAGCCTGCCCTGCAGGCCACCAAACAGATGGCAGAATTTCTCAATATGATCGTGGATTGGAAAAAATCCTGGCTTTGGAGTACCCATAAACAGCATTTGCCCATGTTAAAAAGGGCAGTCCAAAAAGCAGCCCCACATGAACATGTTCCCGAAATGATGGGAGCTATGGACCTTGGCGCCCACCTGACCTACAGGGGTAATATGCGTTTGGGTAAGCTTAAAGATAGACTCCAGAAAGCTAAGATCCGTCTCCAAAGACTCGAAAATCTCAATGAACCACTTGAATCAAAAACCAGACTGATCACTGCGGCCATTTACCCAGTGGCCATGTATGGAATGGAACTCGTGCCACTTGGAACTCAACACATGGATACCCTGCGTACGGCTGTAGTAGCTGCCATGCTAGGACACAGCATCAGTAGGAATTCGGCAATTGCATTGCATTGCACTCCGAACATCCAAGATCCACAAGTCATTCTAATGCAAAGGGTTCTCATGTCAGCCAGACGGTTTTTGTTTCGAGCATCGGCAGCCGAAAAAGAGAGATTTTTCCAGCTGGTAGCCAAACATACGGGTAATCCCCAAGATTGCAAGGGCCCAGCCGGAGTCCTGAAGTACCACTTGTGTAAATTTGGGTGGCAGATGAGCGCACAGGGCATATTGATGGTAAATGCTTTTGTTCAATTTCCCTTTTTGAACATTGGACAGAGTACACTGTTGCGTTTATGTCAAATGCAATGGCAGGAGCAAATCATGTGTCACACAGACCGTAGGGCACTCAAAGGATTGCCACCTATCTGCCGCCTCTCCACTATACAAGTTTTGCGTAAATTTTCACAGCAGCATCAGGTCAAACTGTTGAATGAAATCGCAGGTGCATTTCAGACACGGGCCCAGCAGGCAGCATGGGATGACCAAGTCAACGCAAAGTGCCCACACTGCGGAGCCATTGACACAAGAGAACATAGGGCTCTTTACTGCACAGCAGTGCAGGACCTGCGCCTTTCATATCCTGAAACTTTTACATGGATTGAAGAATCAGGATCTGCCATGGGTGAAATGCCGGTAGTATATGGTCATGAGCACCAAGAATGCCTAATGACAGTGCAATGGTACCATGTAGAGCCTGAGATTGATCACGATCTCCACCAACACATCCAGATGTTGGACCAAAGGGGGCACCCGGTCACCTTTTATACAGATGGATCATGCTTTCACCCTGACCTTCCTGAATATAGGTATGCAGCTTTTGCGGTGGTGCTGGACTGTGCGATGTCAGATGATAGTAGAGCTCTACAGGCATTGAACTACCAGCAACATAACATAATGCCACCAAGCCTTAAGACCTTGACAGTTGGAAGACTTCCAGGAATTCAAGATATCCATCGGGCTGAACTTTATGCGATAGTTGTCATTGTTGAAAGGTTTTGCAATACAATTATTTACACAGATTCAGCCACAACTCTTAGCCTCCTGCGCAGAATTCGCTATGGCACCACACTTTGATTTGCTTGTGAGACTCTGGACATCATGGCACCTTGGACATCGTGTTTTTCATAAAATCAAGGCACACGCTGAACATGAGCATGGAATTTCGCACCTGCAATTATATCGACACTTAGGTAACAAGCTTGCCAATGATAGTGCAATTGATGCATGTGCAAATCTTTTCCCTGGCGTTGTCGCCACATTAGAAGAGGCTTGCATGAACCAGAAAGAGCAGCAGAAGCATCTGACCAATTTGTTTAGCTTCCACTTGGAGGCACAAAAGCGTATGGCAATTTTGCAACAAGAGGCAACGAAGGAAGAGGCACTTGCCCCCCTGAATGTTGACCGATGGGAGGCCATGAAACAATATGACATCTCAGATCCTTGGATACCACCTGCCATCCAACTAAATTGGACTAGGCACACTGCCTGGGGTAACCACATCAGCCGTCTCATGCTTGCGTGGATGCTGCAGTTTCGATGGCCCAAACATGAAACTGATGAGGAGATTGCTGCGGTGGGAATCTCTTGGTATGAGCTGGTTTTATCCTTTATGAAATTTTCTGGAATGTTCTTTCCCTTGCGACGAATCGACAGCAAGGGCCGAGAGATCCTTATACCTTTCAAAAACAGACAAGAAGTGGATGCCTACAACTGCAAATTCTCTGAGTTCGCCAACACTTTTGCGATCTACTATTTGCAATTCACTGGACTGTTATCTGTGGCCATATGGCCCAACTTTGATCGAAAACTGGTTAAATCAGTGTTTGTTCAGGGTGCACAGATTTTTACCAGTGGTTTCAGCCATCGCCCAGCCTTTCCACATCAAGCTTGGGTTTATACCACTTTGAAACCTTTTTTGAAAGCGAATACAGGAACTGCCTTCACAGCCTTACCTGAGGTTGACTGGCAGATGACTGCGCAGGACTATAAAACTTTGCAGACAGACCCACAAGGCGATTGGAAAAGTCGAAGCATGGCCGCCAGGCGGCAGATGAAGGCAATGAGGAAATGGCGTGAACAGCCAATGGAAAGAATTCACTTTGGATCCAATTAAACTTGAGAAGAAAGCGGAAATACCTGGCCAAGACGGCGGGGTTAAGGGGCAGTCTCACACGTCGGGCTGCAACCTTCTGATGTGAGCAAAAGGGTAAATTATAACGAGCTCACTGCGAGCTCACTGGAAATCATAGTTAGTAAGGGGAATCATCCCCAAATGGCCTTAATTCAGGTTAGTGAATTATTATAATTTGCCCAGATATATTTGGATATTCATTGGGGTAAACCATCTGGCTAAAACCGCCACCTACTATTGGAGATGCACCCCCAATGGTGGCTGAACGCTGTTGACCCCTGATCCTGTTGGTTGATGACTGTAGTGGCTTCTACTACTACCCTTTATACATATATATATATGGATATATACGTGTATACATATATATATATATGTATATATATACATATATATATATATATACATATATACATATATACATATATACATATATATATATATATATACATATAAAAAGCTGAAAATATCTAAGGGATTATCATAATCCATGAGTTGGGAATCCCGTTCTTAACCAACCCTTGTATCATGGAATGACGGGCCGCGGGTAACACTGCTGAAATTGAGGATTCAACCAACGTATTTGAGCAACAGGAACCAGGCCTTAAACTCTGAAATGTACCGGTTGAAGGCAAATGCTTGGGTCAATGGATTGGTGTAAGGGAAAATTTACAGGAAAACACCATATTTAATGGGGAAAACCATGGTTTCCTGTAGATTTTCCCTTAAACCAATGCATTGATTGGGGGTGCAGTGGGGATTATGAAAGGGGTATGACTGCTGTAGGAATAATCTCCATAAGTTGGGATATCATGAATAACCCACGTAGTGGCCCTGCAGCCCCAAGTGGTATAGTGTCTCCAGCATGAACAATAAAGCCCCCAGCGATGCGCTGGTTATAAAAGGAACGTCCTTTTTGGGGTAGTTCCAAACGTGTGTTGCGATCTGTTGGGGCGCAGCCAGTTGTGGCCAGTTGTGTTTTGTGCCCATCGTGTGGCCAGCAGGGGCCGTTTTTTCACCTCTTGAGTTGATAATAAAATGTGTCTTGTCACTCTTCCGCGCTGGGATTCTCCAAACACGCTGGTCAGGTCATGTACGATTTCGTCTGAATTGACTTACCAGTTGGATGTCCACTTGAAACTTGGTTTCCTAGTGATTCTATACCTACTGGGTCGCTTAGTGGTTGGAAATATTTGTTATTTTCATGTGGCTTCCTTAATTAAACCAGCTGAGCTTGGCCAAAACATCCGGCCATCACAAGGGATTCCTATTCACAGCTTTCCGTGTGGAAAAACTGCGGATCTTCGACTTCGACAAGAGAAGGAGATGCAGCGCACGAACATGGTGTCCGCAAAGCGCGCTGCGGACCTTTCGACAGAGCTTTTGGCTTTACGGGGAGGAGGTGGATCAGCCAGAAGCAGAGTCTTGCCTTCAGTTTCGTGGGTTATTGGGTAGTTTCATGTAGTTTCTTCATTGGTGCTAAAAGTTTGCCCTGTAAGTCCTTCCGGGAATCTAAAGCTGGGATTAGATCTCACCATGTTTTTTGCATGTGAGGTGTAAAGAAACTCTTTTGTGGGGATATAATGGGGATATATTTATTCGGATATAACGAAACAGTTGACTCGTCTTGATCCAATTCTGGGAGTATGTGATGGGTGATGTTGCGACCCCATTTCACCAGAGATGATGCTTAGAAGTGGTGAAATCACAGATTCTGGGGACGTAAATTTGGATATAACGAAATACCATCCTCAGGTAATTTAAGATAGCTACGGAACATCACCATGTTTAAGAAAACTTACTAGGTAAATCATCTACTGGGTCATTTTCCAGAGCTATATGTTAAATTACAGGAGGGTATGTCCAGTGAAGGCTACCCATTAAGTGCCATTCCCGACAGGCGCATTTCAGACAGCTGAAGGTGACAGCTGAAAGCTGTGCAGGCAGGGTAGATCCTGTTGAGCCCACGGCGACTGAAAGTCAGGTGGGGAAATCATCCCCAAATTTCCTATATGGGTGTGTCTGAAAATTTTGTGTACCCCTAAACCCAATGGTTCATGATCATTATCCCTATTAAATGGCTATTTCATTGGGAATATACCCTATTTTCAGACAAACCCATATGTTTAGCTTGTGAATTACCATGAATTGCCCTTCAGTAATCAAACATGGCTGGGAAATCGCAAAAAAACGGAGGTTTGCTGGGAAAATTGTCGGAAGAAGTCTAGAAATCAAGGGATTTGCCTCTGCCATGGCGAGATTTTTGTTGCTGATCTCCACATCCAAGAACTGTCGATGCTTGGGACAGATGATTCCCAGTGCAATGATAAACCGCTGCATGGTGTGGATGGTGGCCTTGGGTGTAGCACATGAAGCATCATGAACCAAGCTTGTAGACGTGCCTGGTTTTTGGGATCTTCCCGCGGCTGGGATGATCTCCTCCAATTTCAGCTGGTTTTTCATTTGTTGTGCGTTTGCTGTTTAAATTCTCCAGTGTTGCTGGTTAAAATCATGTCAAATCGCCATGTTTACTGAGACTGGGCCCTGAACTGCACCCATTTCTTATACTACAATAGATAAGTATATACATAAGTAAGAGAGGGAGAGGGGTCCACAAGAGGATGGAAAAGTGATCTCTTCCTTATTTCGCAATTTGATACACTTTTTAAGGTGGCGGGGTTCCCAAAGTTTTGTGTTGTTTGTTCATTGAATTGAAACCACCAACCCCTATCAGGGGCTTATTTTATATGGGGGGTTCCAAAATTATGGGTACTGTACCCCAAACCACTGGTTTTCCCATATCACCTATCTTGCATGATTTTCGGTATCCCCATTTTTGGAAACCTCCTAATATAAGAGCCATTCATAGCCATTCCAAGTCGCTGTTCGTTGCTTCTTCCAGTGACCGGGCGCTGCTGATACCAGGCGCTAGTCTTCCCGAGGTGCAGGGGTGGTCAATAGCTATGTTGTGCTATGTTAAAGTACTGGAAATCCAAAACATTAATCTGGAAATCATGGTTCATAAGAGGAATCATCCCAAAATGGCCGCAAGTTTCAGGTTAGTGAGTTATAACTATAATTTGCCCAAATTAATGAAACATATGGTTGGTTGATGATGAGTTCGTCATTGATGGTGGGATTTGAATCATGAACAATATCAGGATAATATACTGATGAATGATGGTTGGTGGATGATTACGTCCGGCATTGACTGGTTAGTGTGACTCCTCCTGATACCAACAAATATGGACTCAATCAATGGGCCAGAACGAAGGATCTGAACATCCCTCAGCCATCCCTGGAGTTTGAGGTTTTTAACGGATTTGAATCTAATCATCAAATAGCTTGTGAATACGAGGTTTCTGAGGTTATTTTGTGGTGTTTTTTCGCAAACATGGGGATAGGTCGATACCAAGTAGCAGCAAGTTTCTGGTCTTCACCACCCACATGGCAATTTGATCCAGGCCTTGTGATTTGATCTGGAACGGACTCCGTATCGGACCGTTGTTTTAGCCATACAGCCCTGTTAAGAAGGACATTTCCATTTTGCCAAAGAAATTGCAAAGCATTACCACCTTGTCATCAAGTTTGACTCCAGTGAATGATTGGTTGGTTGTTTGCCATATATTGCCATTTTTTCATATATTTTCCCACCGTCCTTGGGAATGAGGATACCAAGAAAAATATGTTTGGCATGGGTTGAAACCATCCACCAGACGAGTCACTTTTTGTATGATTTCCATGTCGTTGTTTGCATGTCTTGGTCAAGATTTGGAAGCTGGAAGCCAAACATATTAGACTATCGGATTGTATCTGCCATTGTTTGCACTCCAAACTCTTCAAGCAGAAGGCTAGGTCTGGAAATTTTGACATTTGGGTATACCCCTGGAAATTGCCAACTGAATAGGGAAGATGATGACAAACTATCAGATTCGGGGTGTCCGATATTTAGACATACCCATTAATATCATACACTCTGGCCTGGTGCCGCTGGAACAAACATATCAAGCATGGTAAGACCCAACCATTGGTCTTCTCAGAGCAAGCCACTTTTGATTTTGGATTTCCCATGATTTCCCTAAGATTGACAGACTTAGATGGGCCATAGAGTTCAACATTTGGTTACTAAGTGACTTACCGTGTATTCCCCTCGTAACCCACTGATAATGGGTTATATCCCACTTGCTGGGCAAATAAGATATAATTATAATTATAATTAACTCCATTGGCCATCTAAGTACCCCTTGACATACCTTCTAGTAGTTTATCATGTATGGTACAGATGGCTTATTTAGTTCCATGATTTACATGTGAAAAACGGTGAGTGTTATAGCAACGTTAAATTGAATGAGGTAAAGAGAAATGGATGTGCAATGGACTGATACTGTGTACATATATATATATACAGATAGATAGATTAATATAGTATGGATTAAAACCTAATTGTTTAGTTATGTATATATATATATATTTAAAACATGTATATATAGAGGATTCCTAAAATAGGGGTACCCCCAAATCATCCATTTATAGATGGATTTTCCATTGTAAACCATCCAGCTATCTGGGTACCCCCATTCCAGAAAACCCAATGATTGGCGGAGGTGCACAATGCGACGATTCGTGGATTTAGTGGATTAATCCGTTGTTTTCATGGGGAAAAGAGGTGTTTTTTTTTTTCGGAGCATGATGATAACTAGCCATGATTTGTTGGGGTATTTCAATGTATTTCATAATCAGACCAACCCAATTTGCTTCTTTCTGGTTATGAGAATGATAGTAGCTTCCCCAGACAACTCAGACTGTACATCTCTAGAGGTACTGGCCATGTCAAATCTTGAAGCATCAAAGTTCAGACTGAGAATATGACAAAAATCATGCACAAGGGAAATGATTCCGCCGATTCCGACCATTATCAATGTGGGAAGTCCCATTCAAAACCCTATCGCATCATATCATATATCGCCGGGATTGCACTTGTTGCTATTGCGAGTAGGGTGAAGACGATCATGGCCGCTTTGCTACTGCAATTTTGACCCGGTGTTTTTCTCTTGCACTTGTCAAGATAGTGTTTTTCGCTTCCCGACGCTACAGCGTTTCCAACAATATCTTCGGGGGCCCCGCACCCCATGGCCACCTGACAGGCCACAACCCTCACGACGGAATTTGCAGCGCTGGTGGACGACGTGGAAGAGCACGTTACAGCCACTGGGACAACGAAGCCAAGGAAGGCACAGAAAGGTGCCGGATGATATGTCGTCGTTGTTGCCTTTTTGGACCCTTCGGATCTGTAGGGACAGCCATCTACCCCGATTGGTTTTACAATGTTTTACATTTGGGGCTTGAAACATAACAACCACGGCCTAGCCCAAAATGTGACATGCAGTCAACTTTATAATTTCATTGTGTACACGCGCCTTTGCATGAGTAGGGCCAAACTGTGGTTGGCTGCAATTGTGACACTCGATTGATTCATGGTCGGGGTACGTATTCGGCACCTTGGTACCCAGCACATCCCAGCACCTGCAGCGTTCCCGAGCAGAAATAGGTCGGCATCCCACTCATCGCGGGAAGGGGCCATGCCTCGCGGTGGCCATTTCTGGCAAAAGCACGCAGCTCTTGCAAGATCCATTGGAGAGCGGCAACATGTGGCAGCCCTGAGGCCTTCCAATTTGGAGACGAACGCTCCAGGGTTCGAAACGCCTGGTCCCAGTTCGATCGTTAGGAGGTGTTTCGGGGGTCCATGGACCTGACGAACACCCAAAAATAGATTAATTAATTAAAACGCCACGTCCTGCCATATCCTTTTCTGGTTTCTTGTCATCACCGCCTGAAGTGAAACTGGCAAAGGCTTTCTCAACCTGCAAGTACTTGGGATGCGGTTGGCAGGGCTTCTTTATCAAGCTTGGTGACCTGCTACCTTGAGTGAGGGGCGAGCAGGATTCCACCCCAACAGGTTCTTTGTTACAGAATTAAGGAATGAGGAAGAAAGGGACTTGGCGATGCGGATGGCGGACAGGTTGTAAGAGGACCACTCTCACTCTCACAACCAATCTCTCATCATGGACCTTTACATGACAGACTTGGCATTTCATTTGCTTCTGACTTGCTCCGAATGGTATTCCGGACACGCTTTCGCATCAGTCTCTTCCACCCACAACCAGAATGCTTGCAGGAAGGGGTGGTAATGACGCTTTTCATTCGAAGAATCATCCCCCAAAGTTCCAACCTTTCTGATTTGGAAAGTATTTTTTTTTGCCCAAATTGAATTTGGGTTGAAAATCGTCCGCATTTGGTGAAATCAGCCCAGAAAACTCATTCCACCACTTAAAGATAGCGAGACAATAGAGTTACCAGCCAATAATGGGGATGCTGTTGTTTGCCACTCATGAGGGACTAAGATGCAAGGAACACCTGAAAACTTGATCGGTTAAACAATCGCAAGTCATGGCAAGCCAAATGCAAAGATTTTGTCAGCACTTGTCTTGACATCCTGTGTCGCACTTTTGTTATGATGCGTGTTCGTTCGTTCATATTGTCAAATGCCGCAGCTACAGGTAACAAAAACTAGTTTAGTGAGTCTTGCCATGTTTTTTGAAAGTTTTCAACCATGCAAGGAGGTTGATTCCAACTCCTCACAGAACTTCCCAACCTGTGGGTGTTGGCCAAAATTACGTAGTTGGAGCTGGAAAAAAATGGATGGCCCCCATTCAAAATTTATAGGCTACCAATCAACTTCACCAAAACACAGATGATCCAAACTGCGGATGACCCACCACCACCCCAGACCCAGATGAACAGTCTCAACACATCCATCTCCAGGTTTGTCAAGCATGTCCCCATTAAAGCATCATTATATTATCGTTTAGCATTACCACTTGGAGGATCATCCCACTTAGTAACTTCTGAATCACCGTGGTGAACAAGGCCTCGATTCTTGGATTATCTCAAGTATGTTTGTTTATAACCCCGATTTGCTAACGTAGCTACTGGCTGGGATGATCCTCCAAGTTCGGATAGAACTGAACTACTGAACCATTAAAGATATCACTGTTGATTATTGTAGGAGCCACCCTCCGGTAATCACTGGCAAGTGAAAATCCCAATGATTAAATGTTATATATATGTGTGCATTTATTTACTTGAATTATTTGTCCATTTATTTATTTTTATTTATTTATTTATTTTTATTTTTATTTATTTATTTATTTGTCCACCTATTTATTTATTTCTTGTGGTGATTTTGCCATTCAAACCTCCAAAAATAGGGTTTGATTACCGAATCGTCCTTATATCCATTTATATCCCAAAAATTGTCGGTTCTATGCCCATTGTATCACCATATGCTCGCTTCCCCCCAATATTGTTTTTGCTTAGAATTCCCACACCATTGAACCCTTGTTTGATATGAATGCTCGATGGGAATATAAAAAATTCCACTACATATACTATATTTTACCCAGATTCATGGATTATTAGCCATTATTCACCTTTATTAACATTTATTAACCATATTTAACCATTGTTAACCACTATTATCCACTATTAACATCTATTAACCACCATTAACCACTATTAGCCATGGTGTTTAGCACCACGCGGATTTCAACACTCCCAGGTGGTGGCCCACTGCGCAGAGCGCTGTCACCTCCTGGAGCGCTTGGCCAAGTCTTTCCGCGAGGCGCGACAGCGCGACTTAGAGCCAGGGAGCCATGCAGCCGTTGGGACAATGGAAAAACTGGAGACATGGAGGATTCCTACCCCATAGGATCCATGGTGCTGCTATAAATGGTAACATGGATTCCAACAATATACCCCAAATGTTAGCATATATACCAGCACTGCACCATGGATCCTATGGGTACTTGGTGCTTCATCCCACTTACTAAGTCGGTTAGTTCACCCCAGCTATCAGTGGATTAAGTGGATGAATACCCTACTTATCCCACTTATAACCAGGGATGATTGACATCATACAACCTACTTAGTAAGTGGGACGGGCCACCAAGTAAGTCATGGGGAATACCCCCCACATCGTCCTAGTCATTGAACCATTTTAGTATTGAAACGTATTCAAACTCGTGGTTTTTGGCATCCCCCAGTTTAAGGTACTATCATATTTCCTGTATGTGTAGGTCGTTCAAACGATATAGACTATTTCCTGGATGGTAAAAAGATATGTGAAGATAGTGTTTTACGCGTGGTGTCTACTTCGTTTCTCTGTTTGGGGCATACGTGTTGTTTACTATTGTTCACCAGCACCAAATTAAATAATCAATTTAATGAGATTGGTTTGTTTTTCCCGAATTGCGTTTCCATTTGATGAAAAAATGCAGCATTAGATATGTTCCAATTGATTCACCCAGAAATTAATTTGGGGAGTAGTTGAAAAGTGTTTTTTCTCCAGCCGTCTGCAGGCAATTACAAGTGATTTAGTTTGATATTTTGCCAGCACAAATCCGGATTAAATCAGGAACATCTTGGATGATGTGATGTATGAAATTTGGGATTCGACCCAACAAGACTAGGGTGTCCATGGCCATTTTTGTGGAATGCCGTTCCCATCATTTTTTTACAAGAGCTCGCTGCCATTTGGGCGGATATGCTGTTGCCTGAATATTTATGCTGCTTTTCACTTTGGCGGGAGGTGCCCCAAGGAAAAAAATGGTTGGCCCAGAATGATTGGGAAGATGATGGGTTAGCAGTGAGCTGCGTAGACATGGCTGGTCGGGACATCCTCCAATTTACGGCAGGGGCTTGTGACTTGGCCCGCGATGTAACTAAACATATTGCGGGTGAACACAAGCCCACATTTGGAGCTCCCTGGAGCCGCTCGAACACGAGTGATCTTTGGTCGACAAGAGGGCATTCAGAAAGCTAATTATTCAGGAATCGAACATCCTTCTCGAGAGATTTCATCACGAAACTCTGTGACCAGGGTGGAATGTGGATGGCGCCATTCGGCTCAAATTAAAGGAACTGAGGGATGTATTGTTTTATTTCGATTTAATTGCTCTGAAAATTGGGCATCCCCAAGTTTGATGGTTTAGTGCTTAGCTTTTCCCACTAGAAGAGCCATAACCTCGGGTGAATCTTCCATTTTCAGACACACCCAAGATTGATCTTGTTGATCCATAGTTCCGATTATATACACATAGTTGTTGGTGAAATTGCCTTCAAGTGGTTGGTTAAAATCTAGAAAGACCATTGTAGTGTCCGTGGTGCTATCCAGTTATCGGAGACTTGACTTTTCCCTTTGACTTGCTGATCCTGCAAGGTGTTGCCCCCAAACGACAGCTAAGTTGGTTTACCACCAGGTTAACTTTAGTTTTTGGTAAAGATATCACTAGTTCATGGGGTTTATAAACCGACAAAGAGAACTGAGAGAGGCACTTCCTCGTTTTCTGGCCTGCTGGACATCAGGCCTATGCCAAGATGCAAATCATCGCCACCTGTGAATGTGCCGAGGACGAAGGCTGTTGGTGGCCCCAGCAAGGCTTTAAGCTTCGGTAAATAGGGAAAAGGATGTAATTTAGCATGTCTCTCTACCATGTTTTTGGGCCCCACTTTTTTGGTATTTTTTGTCCATCTTTTTTTTGTTTTTTTGTTTGTTTTTTTTTGTCCCTCTTTGGGGAATTGTTGTTCATCTTGTTTGGGAATTGTTGTCCCTCTTTTTTGTGATTGTTTGCCCCTCTTTGGGGAATTGTTTTCCCTCTTTTTGGGGATTTTTCGTCCCTCTTTTTTGGGCGGGCATTTTGTCAATCTTTTTCTGGGATTTTTATACATCTTTTGTGCGAATTGTTATCCATGTTTTTTGTGAATTTGTGTCCCTCTTCCAGGTCAGGCCCAACAGTTCCGGAGACCAGGTCAGGTTCCGGAGAAGGTTCCGGAGAAGGTCTGGGAGGCTTTGGTGCAGAGCCAGGTCAGGTTGGGAGGCTTTGGTGCAGAGCCAGGTCAGGTTCAATAGGGTTCCTGAGAAGGTTCCGGAGAAGGTCTGGCACCCTTAGCAGGAGAGTCAAGAGCGTCTTCCAACTGTGTCCAGCTTGAGTGTCTTTCAGGCGAGTCTTTCAAGAGGGTCTTCTAGGAAGATGCTGCAATCGCCTCCCAGAAGAGAGTTTTCAGAATGTTTTGCAAAATGGTCTGCAGGAGTGTCTTCCAGAAGTGTTGTGCAAGAGTGTCCTTCTAGAGTATCTGCTTTCTGTTCCTCCTGCATTTTCCATAGCGTGTTGAAAGTGCGGAAAATCTCTATCCCACGTTGAGATCGATCAGGATCTAGCGTTTGTGCACACAACCATGCTAAGAGCTTAGAGATATTCACAGCTGTTTCCATGTTGTTATAGGACCCACGGAAAACGAAAAAAAACCAAAGAAGAGGGACAAAAAATCCCAAAGAAGATGGATAAACATTCCAAAAAAAGAGGGACAACAATCCCAAACAAGAGGGGCATAAAATCCCAAACAAGAGGGACAAAAAAAAATCACCAAAGAGGGACAATAATTCACCAAATCTGGCGACAATAATTACCAAACTTAGGGACATTTAATTACCCAAACTTGGACAAAATAGCTGTTAAAAAAACGTGGTAGAGCGCCATTCTAAGATGTAATCTTTGAAAACGGTGGTTTCGCCTTCAAAAATGATTTCACCACCAAATTTCAGGTTCAACACTGAGATTTCTCATTCATCCAGAAGAAATACACCGCATTGGATACAATGTGCTGTGCTGGGAAACAGTCTGTGGATTTCTCGCCCTTGCGCTAAGCAATTGGTTGCTTCCATTCGACACACGAACAGGCGGCAATCATAAAGGTAATGTGTTGATGAACGGCAAGGGGTCAAATGGTCAAACTTGTGTATACATCTGACGGTTTGACATTGAAAATCATCATTCCAACCTGTGGCCTCATGAGAGTCAAGTCTTGGGTTTCGACCACAATGTTCAACATCGAAGACACTTTCAAAAATGTTGTTTTTGCATGTGTTCATTGCATGTTTGACTTGCTGTCCTATGATTATAAATTATGATGTTATCCCCATGCTTAGCTGGAGACATATGGAGGGGGTCGCAAATTTGTGGGTTCAGCTATCATTTGTGCGCGTTGAATATCCATGTCTTATTGCTTCGATGCTCTTTGATCCTCTGCTGTTTGAATTCTATTGCGGTTTGTTATATGCTGGGTTTTCACATGTTGAACCCCATCTCACTATGGATACAGTATATCCCCCATATTCCCATAAGATAATTCCCAAAATATCTAACATGATTAAACTATTTCTGTTCAATCCTCAAGATTTCCTCGGTTAAGGTCAAGAGCCTGTCCCACGGTCTCACGAAACGGTACCCTGGCGCAACTAAGTTGCTGGGGGATGTGGTTTAGGAAAGCGACCGGTGAATGTATTGGGTAACTCAGGGCCATTTTGCGGTCATGGAAACATGTGATAGCCTACAAGACTGGTTAGCAGAAATGTGGTCATCAAGCCGAGAAATGCGAAGGTCATCAAATGCTACTGTAGTTGAACAGTTTCATTGTTTGAAGTTCAATTATACATATGGGCACGGTATGAATCAACCTTTCAGGCCCAGAGCTCACTTTGAGTAGCCGTAGCCATCGAGTTCGATGGCGAACAGGGCACCCCGAGACAACACCCATTGTTTATCGTACTTGTTGCTTTTTAACCGGGCAATTTGGGAGTATACCATACCCCTCTTTGAGACATACCATTTGTGAATAGATTTTGTGTATGTCGTGCAAATTACTGTATTGGAACGTAATGCAATGTGATGTAGTCTTTCTTATGGGGATACAAATGGCACTATGCGCGCTCCAATTTTAAGAAACTTCATGAATCATTTGATGTATATTTCTGCCAGTACAGCTTTATAGTTATATATTGTGCCAACTTCAACCCCAGCTCCTTTCATCACCCCGTACAACGGGCGATTCCTAGGTGGCTCGCAATTTCAGTCCTTCATAGCAACACCATGAATACTCCAGATCCAGATGAGAAAGATGAGCAGCTGCAAACAATAGTTCGCCCCATTAGTTTAAGTTCCTCCATGAAATCCACCAAGCATGTTCTAGTTATTGGGGTAATCTATACTTTACTTGTCTATTGAAATATCCCAGCAAATTAATATTTGGATTGACTGACATCCTAGTTAATGCCACCCCTGGATTCAGAAACCCTAGTTCTTCGATTCAAGGATAAACCAGCAAGAAGTGACAATCTACCAAAGTGATACCCCCCAAAGTAGACAACCCAGGGTTTTCAGAAATTACGAGAATCGGATTCTTGTAGGCCAAAGATACCAGTTTTTATACCCATCGGTTTCGGGTGCACGTCCTGGATGTAAAGACCATGGCTATATCCATAAGAATCACCCGAAGTGCACCCCGGATGAGGATAGAAAATAATTCTGGGTAATAAGGGAAATCATCCTTAAGTGGCCTTAATTATTATTTAATTCAGATTAGTGCAATATTAGTAAATATCTTAATTTACCTAGATATAGATAGATATATCTGTGTGGCAGTCAATCTAAAGGTCCTCGTAAGGAGTTTTAATTGCGAAAGCCGTGCGTGTTATGTTGGAAACCTTCGCGATTTTTTTTTCGAGCTCGCGAAAGAAAATGTTTTCTTCGCGAAAGTTTCGCGAAAGTTTGATATTATGAATCCTTGTAGTATACATTACAGCTTGTTAAGGACTACCACCTCCCGGTCCGGCAGGAGAATGGCACCGCGCCAGCAGCCAAGCTTCCGAAGGTGAGCACAATACCATGGTCTTCAACTCCTTGCACCTGCCGCTGGTACTGCCTAACGTTGCTTTCTGAAGTCTCAAGAAAGCTCCAAGTGCAGCAGCCAAGCTTCCAAAAGTGAGGCTTTGCGAGAGCCAAACACCAAGGCCCCTGGTGTTTGCTTTTCCTCTGATGCGCCCCCTGCTGATGGCTGGGGTCTGCAGATATTTTCCGGAAAGTTCGGCGAGAGTTCTGCGAAAGAGTGGACGAAAGTCAAAGTGCATTTTGAAGGGAGTGGTCCAGTAAGCCTTGCAAAAAAGTTGCCTAATCAGCAACAACTTGTCCTGAGAAGGGGATTCCGTGATGCTGGCTGCATGTTTACAAGGCTATGAAGAAGTTATCCGTGATAATTTTGTGTGATTAATGGCAGGTGGTGAATGAAGTTTCATAAGAGGAGTTGTTGCTCAACATGGGTGCCGCGAAAGATATAAACATGGAGTTTGCGAAAGTTGCGCGAAAGAATTTGTTTATTCGCGAACAATGGCCGTTTCCGGATAAAGGAATTTTTGATCAACCATATACAATCATATTTAATATAAATATAAATAAATATATATATATATATATATATATATATATATAATTATTTATGTTTATATTTAATTTGATGAATTTCACATCAAAACCGGTTGTATGGCGTTGCATGTCCATTCAATAACCCGTTAAACCCCATTAATTGGGCCATGGTTCCACTGGCCTCGAGGTGCCAAAGATGACGGTGGTTTCCGTCCCCTACGACTTTGGACTTTCACGCGGGACACCGCGGCGGGAGGATCGTCCAAATAATGTGCCAATAAACAATGGGGTATGCAACCTGAACATCATGGTGTAATTTGGGATATTTTGATATATATGTACATTTGATTAACCAATAATAAACGCCAACTTACAACATGTTGAATTAACTAACAATACTTACAATTGGTGATTATGAACTTCAAAAACGGATAATAAACAAACCCCTATATATTTAGTGGTTCTTGCAGTGTAGTACCAAAACAGGGGATGAACCAAGGATAATGGACATATAAACCAACTTATGGGTTGTGATATGCATCATCAAAAAATAAATACTTATTTGGTTTGCAGCAGACAAAGCGATTTCCCACAATAAAGTGGGCGTGACACCAGTTTCCACCAATCAAAATACAATCCAAAAGCAAGGCACTGAACGTCAGGTCCAACCCAGCGATGACAAAATTACTTTACTTCGAGTGATCCCCACCTTGACATTTCATACGTTTTGTTACTGGCAAATCTTCTGGCATTCTATCTGGCATATCTTCTGGCATTCTACCTGGCATATCTTCTGGCTTTCTATCTGGCATATCTTCTGGCATATCTTCTGACATCCTATCTGGCATTCTATCTGGCAAACCTTCCTTCATTCTAACTGGCAAACATTCTGCCACTTTATCTGGCATACCTTCTGGCATTCTATCTGACATTCTATTTGGCATATCTTCTGGCATTTTATCTGGCATACCTTCTGGCATTCTATCTGGCATATCTTCTGGCATATCTTCTGGCACTCTATCTGGCATATCTTCTGGCATATCTTCGGACATTCTATCTGGCATTCTATCTGGCAAATCTTCTGACATTCTATCTGGCATATTTTTTGGCGTTCTATCTGGCAAACATTCTGGCACTTTATCTGGCATAGCTTCTGGCATTCTGTTTGCCATTCTATCTGGCATACCTTCTGGCATTCTATCTGGCATATCTTTTGGCGTTCTATCTGGCATATCTTCTGCCAGAAATTCATGTGTAAGTCGTTTGGGTCAATTCATGGCAGCTGCACATGGCAGGCGCAGGAGCCATCCCTTCAGGCAGCTGCACATGGCAGACACTGCAATCTGATGTGAAGCGGCAGTTTTCCAACGGGCTGGGGCCCGCCGGCGCAAAACAAAAAGCATTTCGCAATAGATGCAAGGTGTACGCAGGAGTAGTTTCACCGCACAGAAGCGGTCCCGAGGAGCTTCGAAGAAAGTGGTTGGCAAAACAAATCAAATTATCAAATGGTCCTGAGAAAGAATTTCAAAGCACCTGGCAGCCAAATATGCCTAGACTATTCATGCTCCGGTCCACGAAAACGGCGGTTTCACCAGAGCCAGACTGGGATGGTCCCGAAGGAGAAGGAGATGATCCATCTCGACCAAGACAAGGTCCGTTCGACCAGGCTCTGACAAGCGCCATCTTTGACTTCCTCAAGTTTGTCAAAGGGACGAAGGTTCGGGCTCTGGAGGAAGGTGCTCCACCAATCACTCCGCTCCCACAAGCCGTGCGAGAAGATTGCACCTCAGGCGAGTCCCTGAACTACAGGGTGCATTCGAGTGCTGCTGCTTGGCTTGGAGATAGAAATCCTCCGGCCCCTTCGAGTCATCCCCACCATGAACTCTATACGTTTTGTTATTGGCAAATCTTCTGGCATTCTATCTGACATATCTTCTGGCATTTTATCTGGCATATCTTCTGGCATTCTATCTGGCATATCTTCTGGCATTCTACCTGGCATATCTTC
>Ga0126342_10000254_pt1 | contig 49600 bp, 50 predicted proteins | sample Cyp1metagenome_FD_92528 | JGI IMG/M metagenome (GOLD analysis project Ga0126342, IMG submission 92528) | Coral microbial communities from Lord Howe Island, Old Settlement Bay, Australia - Cyphastrea 1 metagenome | ecosystem: Host-associated > Invertebrates > Cnidaria > Coral ...
AACATTTGTTGAAACAATTGCAGAAACATTTGAACAATTGTTGAAACAATTGCGGAAACATTTGATATAAGTTTAAATGCTCCCCTTGTAACCCTTCACCAGAAGCCTTTTGAAAACACTCAAATCATATCATATCTTATCATTCTATATCTATGTCTTGAAGTTTTGCTACAGGAACATTGGTGATTGTTGAGGCCTCACAGATCGGCGGCGTTTACACCATTGTGGCGTGCTCACCTGATCGCCGTTGGATTTTCAATGCCAACCTCAGGAATGAATGACCACGACTTTGGGATTCTTCTGGCATTTTCATTTTGTGGTCTCTATCTAGTCAGAGTCCACACAAGCCACACAAACTGTAGTATCTGTAGTAAGATTTCTTGCTGTTGCCGTTGTTCTCACTGCATGTCGCCAGGTACGCAGTGATGCTTATCGTTTTTCTTTGTGAGTTGATGTCCTTTGCAGCGGGGCTGGCTTGTCTTGGCTTGTCTTGGCAAAACTGTATTGGTTGGCAAAATGATAGACTTCCCGTTTGTCAAACAAGTTTTATTGGTTGATATTGGTTGACTGGTCGAGCATCTCTCTCTCTCTCTGTGATGTGTCATGCCATTGTCCAAGCATGTTCGAGCTTTGTTTCTTTGTTCTCTATAAGGGCGGTGGCAACTGTGTCATATCAAGGTGCTTTACGCATCTTCACGCATAAACGGAAGCACGCACGTTGTACACGTTGTACTCTGGTCATCTCTAGCTGCGGAAAAAAGTTCTTTCAGATTTCGATTATTTCGATTAGATACGTCTCTGCAAAGATGGCTGCACACCCAGTCGTGCCGTGTCTAGAAAGTGGACCATGTTGGAAGCACCTCTTGCCACTTGCGTCCACTTGCCACTTTTGTGCCAGAGCCCACAATATGCCACTGTGTTGGCTTTGGACAAAGCTGGTAGCGACTCCCTGCAGCCGGGATACTTAGCACAGGTTTTGGAAATCTGTTGGATTTCTAGCCAGAATTCACGGGTTCAGAATGGTCATGAGTTGGTCTCGGACATTCTGACATGCCAACAGCTGCCACCTGCCAAGAGGATCAACTTCGATGTAGACGTCCACGACATCGAATGTCGAAACCTACAGGTGGTTGTTTGGGCCACATCCTCAGAGCATCTCAGAGCGGAGCCTCCAATCAAATCGATTTGTGGTGCGAACTCTGCTGGCTACGGGCCCTTCCCGAAGGCACAGAATGGCAAAGAGCGAATCAGTGCGCCTGTCACATCCTGTCACAATGTTTCTCCCGTGTGCTTTCTGAATCTTTCTGAGCTTGAAAGCTTGCAAATCCGGCTGACATTTTGCATGCCCAGCTTCTGGATTCCGCGCGGCTTGTGCCGCCCAACAACTTAGCAGTCAGACCAGAACAATGTCGAGATTTCAGGCTTTCTGGACAGAGATGTTAGACCATGTTAGACCTTAACACAAGAACATCTATGACTGTCATTGACTGTCTATGGAGTCTATTGAGGTACATCCGGAGATGACTTTTGGCTTCGCTCCATCGATGCCCAGGGCAAGGGCTTTGGCGTGGCCGTGAAGCCTCGGGACCGCAGTGTCACAAGTCACAAATAGTCACAATGTCATGACGTTTCATGACGTTTCAATCTTTATGTTATATATATATATATATGTGTGTGTGTCCAATGAGTGTTATTACAATATGTTTCAATATGTTTCATGTCACTCTGCATATCGAGTCTGTTCCAACGAAAGAGTGATTGGATGTATTGGATGCGATTCTTGATTGCCAAGGGCTTCAAGTTTTCACAGGGGTTGGCTGAAGTTTGCCTCTGTGAAATGTGGCAGACATTGACAGTGAAGATTGTTTGGTTCCTTGGTGAAGATGGTGAAGTCAGAGGTTGACAGCTGATCTAATCGACGCAATCTGTGGCAGGATGCAAATGGCGACCCAGACATGGGTGATGATCATGAGAAGCAGATGCCAGGGCCTAGCAGGGTCTGATTTGATGAGCACTGAACACAAAACACGTCAAGTACACGTCGTACAAGGCAACGGCATGTCTTTGCTGGCATGAGGCAAGACGTGCGGAAGCAAGATGGCGCGCAGGAGCCATTCATGTTGTATTGCCAGACCCAAACAATGGCAACACAGATATGAACATCCCCTTGAAGCTGAAAAGGCACCAGCAAAACAACCTCTGAGTCAAGCATGTGTATTTGTTGCAGGGTTGCTTACTTCGATTACTTCGATCTTCTGTTGAAATTGATGTTGGAGAATGCAAAATGATGCAAAACATTCATGTCGGAACATATCAGATATTGACCGGCTCCGCACAGCGGCGCTGTGCGGAGAAAGGCTCTAGAGAAGGTCGTAAAGGTAGAGAAGTAAAGACATGTTTGAGCTACAAAAACGGAAGCCCATCACTCCTGGTTTCCCTTTTTGTAGCACTTAGATGCTGTTCTTCATTATGCGTTTCACACCTGCAATAATTTCCAAAACCATTGCTATCTAGAGCAAGTTTAAACAGCTGCCTTAAAAAAGGACAACGTGTCATTTTTTTAACCACCAAAACGATCAAAATGAAAGTATAAGTACACGCATGATAACTTAAACGAGTGATAATTGCAAGCACAAGCCGTCTGAATGAACATTACCAAAAGAAGTATCATAATTAAAAAATATTAAAAAGATAGTGAGTGTATATATACCGATTGAATGAACAAGGCAGCAGAAAATCTCAGCACAATCAATTCAACATAAGGGTAAAATAACCCGGAAATAAAGAATGACAGTACAACCATTCTAAGGAATGACAGTACAACCATTCTAAGGAACAGACGTTGCAGCATATCACTGAGTTTGTTTCCAGAATAGTCAGAGTATTTTCATTGTATAGTTATTGTACAATTTTTCTAATGTCGTCATAGTATCATCATCGTCGTTGTCGTCATCCTCGTCGTCGTCGGTGGTGCTGCTGCTGCTGCTCCTGCTGCTGCTGTGGTGATGGTATTGTGGTAGTGGTGGTGCTGGCTAAGGGGCACGCAGGGCGCCTGGTACAAAAATGTTAGTGTTTTCATCATGTTTTTACCATCAAAACATCTGTGCGAAGATTGTGAAGCAACAGTCACATTTAGACTCACACGCACATGATGCTACTTCGCACCTTCAAAAATATTCAACATTCATGTTGACACGCAGCATCCAGAGATTGCCGCATCCTCACCTTCTCCAAGAAGCCATGTGCCATTCGTGCGCCACCCATAGAGATGCACTCTGTTGACACGCATGTGCACATTGATGTTACGTTACAGGGGGGCGACTAACATGTATGGAGATGCAGTCTGAAACATTCATGATTGAAGGTTTTGCTGCAAAAAGTAGGAGAAACTGCAAAAAAGATGGCAGGGTTGATGGGAAACAGTTGATTCTTGTTGGTTGTTGGTTGTTTCTTGCCCGTTGTCGTTGTTTTTCTTTCCTTGCCTGTTTCCTCTAGAGGACAGGGCAGTTCTTCCACCTGCCGGCCCAGTTGCAATTTCTGTTTATGCGCTGACGCGTCCAATTTTTTTTTGACGGGAGGCGTCCAGGTTCTTTTGAACCAAAATGAACAAACCCCTCGGTAGCCTAAACACTTACGAGTGGACACGCCAGGCAACATTTCACAACACAACTGGTTGTATGAGCGGTATGAGTGGTACGGACCGCATTGTTCAACAAATAATTCTGATTCCCTGACTTGTTTTGATTTTTCTATACTTTTCCATGCTTGGCTCAATCGTTTCGACCTCTGAGGAGCTAGATGCGGATTGGTCATCTTCACATGATGGTTTCCGGCACAAGAGCTTCGAGCACGTGGTCCAGGTTGATGCCCGTTGTTGCTTTGTAATCTTTGTATATTCTTCAAGTTTTATTCAATATTATTCAATCAGATCCGGATTGACCGGATTGGTTTGAAAGTCGTGTTTTTGTTTGGTGGTTTCATGTATTTCCCGCTTATGTGAGTTGCTCTTGCCAGGGCCATGATTTCACATTCATCAACTTCTTTGCGGGCTGGTCACAACTTCAGTTGTGCAATTTACACGTGTGGTTCCAGGAGGTCTGTGTTTTTCATGTTTTGCACTTTAAACCTGTATCTCCACATTGAGTTCACATGCAAACTTGAAGTTGTTCCAATCACAATTCAAGAAATCCACATGATTGATCGTGATTGATCATGATGGAGGTGTGACTTTCACATTCAGTTTGGCCAGAGATGTAAAGTGACCTAAAGTGACGATCCGCTAGACGATCTGCGATTTGTCCGCGATTCAGGTGCAGCCACTGCCAGAAGTTCGCGCCCGAATGGGAGAAGCTCGCGGAGAAGGCGAAAATCAAAAAGCAGAAAAATCAAGTAAACAATATAGAAACAGAAAAGCTATGTAAAATTGATTGAAGATATGAAGATTGCCAAGGAACTGAAGGATATCTGCGGGATATTTCAAAAATTCATTATTCATTCTGCGGGATGCCTAGATTCCATGTCGACAGGTGCATGGTCAAGGTGGCACAGCCATGAAATTCCCAGATCGCGATGGGGTCGAGCGAGAAGTGCGGCTCATTAAGTGGGGTAGCTCAAGGACCATCCAGGTGAGGCTACGGTCAGGTCAAGCAGATGCCAACGAATAAGATCGAATAAGTTGCAACGTGTTACCACCAGATGCTGATGCAAAATTCTGGCAGTCAAAGCTCACAACATCCCACAGAATTGCTCAACAGATTCGCAGCAGACATGACAGACATGACAGACATGACAGACATGACAGACATGACAGACATGACAGACATGACAGACATGACGTCTTGACTTCCGCCATCTTTCGTTCTAAGGCTGAACTGTGTGGATTTCAAAGACACTTGTGCACCTCAAGGAATTGATGCCTATCCAACCCTTCGGCTGTACAAGGCCTGAGTGGGAACTGAGGGAGCCCATGTAATCGAAAGGATTTGTCCGGGCAGAAACAAATGCGATCTTGGCGCCCTTGATCCTGTAATGAAAATTGAGTCCGAACAGGCGTACAACTAAAGTTACTAAAGTCAATGCACTACTAGCATGATTAGCATGTGCATATTGTATATTACAACAGCCTGTCCGAATATGGTCCGAATATTGCACGGCTTTCGAGGCCGATGGCACGTTCTCCGTCTTCGACGGCCGGCGAGGGGAGGCGTCCACTGCTATACTGACACAAACATAGGGAGTTGGATAATGAACCATGGTTTGTCACCAACTGCCTTATTGTACCCCATCTTTGAATAATAATCTCTGATTCCTTCCAATTTCTTATAAGCGCTGTGTTAATGTGAGTTTCGCAAAGACATTTTCCTCAAGCTGAATTTTAATTGCAATTTGGACGGGACATGTCATTCCCTTCTGATTAACCAAGACTGGGTTGGTAGAAAGTCTCAGTGAGTTTATTGACAGGCTGAAATCATCCGATGGTTGGAGAGGACCATGAAATTGACGCGCGCTGGAAGTTGCAAGGGTTTGGAGTGTATGGATGCCGTTGCTTCGAGGGTTTGGGGACCTCCTACAAGCTTATTCTACCCATTGGACTTGTACCTGTATCTTTGAACATCTTTGAACATTTCGCACTAGAGTGACCTCGGATACAGGATGATTAAGATGAAGAGCTATGGCTGGGGTGCGCATCACGAGGCACTGGTATGCAGTGGTTCTGCTGGGGAGCTGGAAAATGCTGGAAATGTTGTCTTTTCAATTCTTTTCACATGTGGATTTTTACGTGTAAAAAACAGACGTTGGAAGATGGACGTCGCGCCTTGTGAGGTCTTTGAACGCGGCTGCAATGCTCGGGGGCGGCTACAGGTACCACGGGTACCTGGCCACTTGGAGCTGATGGCCGGAGGCGGAGACCAAACACTGAATCCCAGGCGCCAGAGATTCCGAGCTGTGGAGCTTCTGGCCGACACATTTTAAAACACATGTTAATCATGTTAAGATATGTTAAGCACACATGTCTATACTGTATCTATACTATATACTGTATCTACACTGTATCTGCATGTACTGCTCATCTGACAAAAGGTGTTTTCAAAGTGAGGTGATCCGTCACATCACGAGTTTGAGTTTTGTTGCATCATACAGATCATACAGTACTCGTACCACAATTTTGGTCTGTGCAGCTTGCATGCAATCACTGTGTCAGGATGACCAATGTGTCGCACACGATCAAGCACCTGTCTTTCTCCGATGGGAATGATGGGAAGTTCCATAGGAAGGCCGCAGCCCCTGCAAACTCCATGGCGCAGCAGCTGAATAGTAAGCTTTGATTATTTTGAGCTTTGTCTTTCGTGGCGATGCTTTTGGAACCCTTGAGCGGTGCCTGCAGGGATGGTCGCGCTTTCCGAGAGAGGCACATTGCGCTTCGGTCATGGGAAGTTTCGATCGAAATCGATTCGGGACACTGTGTTGCTGTTTGCCTTGCCTTTTGGTTTGTTGAATAGGTCACGCGAAATGTAGCTCCCTTGGACGGTCAGCGCTTCACGTTCGGTGCTCAAAAATCTCTGCTTCTGGAGTCATCTCCAAACAAGATGAAGGGCTCCAGAAAATCTTTCTCAGAACTTGCATGTTCCTTTCTCCGTACAATTGCTTCAGAAGGTTTGAACATTTGTTCGAATCCCTTGAAGCGTTTGGAAGCTGGCTACTTTGTTTCAGCCTCAGGATGATTGCAACCTGAGAATTGCTAAGGACAACAAGCTTTCATCAAGCTTACATCCATGACCTCAAGGCTTTTTTAGCTCAAATATGCTCAAATGTTTAGTCAGCAGTCTGTGTTTTTTAGCAGAGCCTTTGCTCCTCTCGATTTGCAAAGCATTGTTGCAACAAAGCATACATTTGGTTGCAACTGCGCAGTTTTCTCGGACATGTCACGTGTTTGTTGGAGCAGGTTGTGAGCACTGTTTCCGGCAGCCAGACGACATACCAGTTCCAGCACCAGGTGGGAAAAGAATTCAAACCCTAAATGCAGCAGAAGTGGGATTTGCCCAGGCAGTTGCTTCAATGTTAGTTTTGAAATTCTTCGGATTTTCTAGAGGGTTGCACGCGGACCTCTTCCTTCAACGGACCTCCAACACTCGTATATTTGATTTCTAAAGCACAGATTGAAGCACTATGGTGTGGTTGAACAAAAAGCTCACCTTTGGCAGGCTCATACTGAAAAGTGCCTGAGAGAAGAATTGCATGCTTGCACGGCCTTGTTGCACTCATGGAAAACGCATCTTGCTATGCGCAGACATTTAACGCAAAATCCAGTAAGTTCGTGTAGATCTGAAGGGTTTCAATTCCACACCCGTGATTGAACTTGAGTATCACAATATATTACAATCTATGTTTTTTTAACGGTATGTCAGTCTGCTCGAGTAGATCTTCTGGAGGCTCGGGTTTCGCAGCTACCAGAAGCAGAGATCCCACAGGCAGTTGCACCGAGAGTTGGAAGAGTCACCGATTTGTCCGTGGCAATCCTTGTACAGGGCTCATGACAGGGAAACCCGTGGCAGCTAATTGGAGAAACCATGAGAAACCCTTGGACGAGTCTTGGCAATATCCTCAAGAAATAGTTGTTCCATTTCAATTGCCTTCCACAGTTCACTACAGAGTCAAACTTCCAGCATATGTTTGACGACATTTCACAGCACGTAGCATTTCATAGTCATACTTTCACAGTGGACAGCTCCGCAAGAAATTTTGGTTGGTCATCTTGGCCAGGCTCAATTTCACTATGACATTGAACCGTCCCTTGACAGCAACAGAGAAGTTTAGCCAAGAGCGTTGTTTGCTTGTTCATGTTGCCAGTGAGCTCAGAAATCGGACTGGCGCATACTGGCGCTTCCTGTGCTTGGTTTGATGATTTCTCCATTTCTTGAGGTTTTCAATCTACTTGAAGAACGACGAAAAGCGCTGGTGCGCCCCATCTGTGTCGTGTCCTTTGCATGGAGTTCACCCATGTTGTGAAACTGTCACCTCCATGCACGAAGTTTTGCCGCAGCTGTGTCTTTGTCGAAAACAAGCGAAGATAGTATTGTCATGTATTGCGTTGTTTGAGTTTCACATGTCCAGAGCATTGCACATCGCTGAAGAATTCCATGTCTATTCCACGAATTTCCAAAAGATATTCCATAGTATTCCATCCTTTCAGAAAAACATAGAAACACATAGAAACACTTTCACCTTAGAGTCACTGTTTGAATAGCTGTGAAGCGGTTCGCCGCTGCTTGAATAGACCATCATGCAGATCAGTCGGGAACCTACTGTGTGGCGAAGCTACCTTCGTTTGCATTCCTTTGTTGACTTGTCCTGGCAGGGTCTTTGGTACTCAGCTTTTGACTTGACAGGATTTGACAAGGTCACACAAAGCAGCACGCTGTGCACTTCGGCACCCGCTGGTGTTTGTGTTGGTGCCCTTGGGAGGCACCACATCGATGGATATTGGGCAATCCTTCAGCCTACGGAGCACGGGACTGAACCGGGGGAACTTGTTGGACCACAAGTTTAACATGGCAACCATGTTTGCAACATTTTGCGACCATGTTTTACATTGTTTTACAACCTTGTTGATCTTGTTGGCCTTGGAAAAGATGTTGAATTCTGGTGTTGACCCAAATCCTGCCAGGTCGCTCAGCGGCAGCGCTTCGTGACTACTCAGTGACCACGAGCCAGTCCACCTTCTCAAGGATGCCAGGCCCACATCGGGCTCTGGAGCTAGCGGAGCAGCGGGAGATCAATCATTGATTGAGGATTCAATATGATTCAACATGATTCAATTATATTCCATCTATATTTCAATCTGATATTGAAGGTTTTTGAATGCCTTGGTCGCTTGGAAACAGGAAACATGTTTGGAATGCACCTTGTCCGTCGATCACGTCGCTTCATGGGAGGTCTAACGGACTCCTGGGCTGCACTTGTGCCTTGGCCGCAACATGGCAAGACTTAGCAAGACATGAACAGATGATAACAGATGATAACAGATGTAGATTTTTTAAATCATTTTTTTATCAATTTTGTACATTTAGCAAATCTGTTCAGTTCTCGTCACTGCGCATTTCACAGCGACCCTGTCAGGACGGCCATGAACGAAAGCCGATGGTCAAGGCTTTGCAAGGCAGCTCAGCTTGAGCCTCAGCTTGTTGATTTTATGTAACATAATGTAATTACTTTAATGATTTAATGCGTTTTAATGTCAACTTTCAAACCTTACCATCACCTTCATCACGATCATCAGCACCAGTCGGTTTTTGACAACTCAGATCTCCAAACCGTCCTAACTCACTGGCTTTTCAAAGTTTCTCGAAATGTTCGAAGTTTCTGAGATCAAATTGGGCTTCTTCGAGCCCAACTTCAAATCCACCAGCAGTCGATCACCTCAGCGACATCAAATTCCTAAACTTTGAGCAGCACCCGGACCCAAAATTGGGAACCCGGCTGCCAATTTCTCAGGTAACCACCGACTGTTTAGTCGAGCAGAGCAAAGTTGGGGCCTTTGTGACAGACTTTGAATTATCATGACATGTCATGACCTCTTTGCAAAACGTAGCTGCATTCCGCACAAACCCGGCACTCAAATGTTCGACCCAGGAATTTGGTTAGCCCTTTGCCTCCAAGAATATAAAGATATATAATGATATATAGTGTAATCCGTGATCAATGACTTACAGCACGAAGAGCCAATAATTTGCATTGGCATCATTTGCAGCACCGCTACTGGTAGGCGCACGGTTTTGGGGTGCCAGCTGCATCAGCTTTGAGATACTTTGAGACATGTTGTGTTTGTTGACGCCCTGTTTTGAAGCTAGGCTTCCTCGCGTCACTTGTCGGTTTTCTTTTCTTGATTGGTGGATTGCTTTGCAGTGCTGCAGTCATATTGCGCACACCATTCTTTAGCCGTGGTTAAAGGGTAGCCATGAAAAACATGTTTTTCTTCTCTCTCGGACTTGGACCAATATTTGGGTGTATCATGTAAGATCTATAAGTTAGGACACGAAACCATGACACAATCGGTCGCAGAATATGAAGCGCATTGAATTGAAGCGTACTTCTACGTCATGCATGTTTTATAAGACGTTTCATATGCAACACATTTGTCTGGACGAAATCGGCAAAGAATTTGACTTAGGAGCTGCACAGGGTTCCATGGATCAGTCGGTGCACAGCTCAGCAAAAGTGCTCGATTCTTCGTGGGTAAACTTTGGTAAACTGATGAAATCTGATGAACGTATTCAGAAATGAAACCACCCAAATGTAGTAGTGGTACAGGACTGCCTGCATTGCCTGCTGTCAATTCAATGGTTCTATATTGTTCTTCAGCTGCTTACGCCAGAACATCAAAGTGCCAAGTTGCCGGATGTTTGAGGTAAAGGCAGATTTGAGGGCTGTGCATTACAGTTTGGGTCATGCACTCAGTGGATGAACTGCGCCCTCTGCGCTTTTGCATGTTGAGTGTCGGACCAGCGTGGGTGTAGTTGTTTTCCTTTCTTGTGCCATCTCTGCCCAGAGCTGCTTTTGTCCGCCTCTGCTGCTAGCTGGCTGTTGCACAGTTTCTTTTTCTGCGGCCTATGTGCAGTTGTTTTGCTTCTGATGTTGGCCTTTAGCCATCAGTGTGGGGCCGCTCATTTAGAAGCTTTACTTCTTCGTTGTTGTGACAGCCATGGAATCTAATGGATCAATGTTTGGTCCACGAGATATCTATAGATATCTCCATAATTGCAAACACTAACAGCGCTAAATGGAAACCACGACTGTCAGGCATATCTATGTGTCGAAGCAGTGGATGAACTTGTTATGCAGCAGGATTGAGAGGAGTGTTGAGGAAGGATGGTTTGGAGTCAAGTTCTGTGCATGCCAACACTCATGCTAGCACGCAAGATCATGAAAGAGTGCGACTTTTCCCCGTGCAATCCCGTGCAAACCTTTTCGGAGTCCTATCCACGGACTGCAGGTGGAAGTATGGTATATGAATGATTATGAATGTATATCATTATTTCATGGTATCTTCAGCTGTTTGGCTGATGTCCGGTGAGGTGAAGATGGGCCCGGAAGAGTGAATTATGATGCTTGGCACATGCTTGGCTCAACGGGAGATGGGACTGGCATCAGTCAGTGGACAGCACTTCACAGTTGCAAATTCTAAACAGCTTGCTCGGAAAAGAGTGAGTACCACTTTGAGTCTTGTTTGAGTCAATAGCCTCCGACACAATCTTTAGCCAATACTTGGTAATGTTTGTCCAGCGTTGTCCGGTATAATTGAAGTTGACGCCAATGAGCCCAAACAACATGCTTCGAAGCTGCTTCACTGCGTGACTATGCGTATGACCTGAGGAGTGGTATGAGACAGAGCTGGAGCGATGTGCCAAGCGCGCTCCTCAGCCAACCTCCACCAGCATTTGTTGCCAAGAGCACACGGTGGACCACTGAGCAAGAACTAAGAACTGCGTGAGTAGCAATTGCTGAAGCTTGTTTGAAACGCCAGGTTTTTCTGTACTCCAAATCCAAAGACAAGACCGTCTAGTTTGAGTGACAGAACATGTTGTCCGTTTAGAACACTGAATGGGTCTGGCAATCCAGTGCAAGACCATGCTCTTTCATTCTGCCATTTTGCCGCCATACTGAGGAGTCACTGGGATCCTTCCAGGAAGAAAGCACTCATAGGTGTAGATCCTTTCAACACTCGTGCAGCGTAGCCTGGCAGCAAGTGAAAAAACACGTCATGTTCTGTCAACGATAGAGAAAGGACAGCAAGTTCTGGTCAAACATTCGCAGATCGAATCAACATGTTTAAATTGGAGATTGCTCAAAACATGCGCTGCACTCATGGTCAAAACTTGCCCATGGTCAACATATTCCACAACTTTCCACAACGAAATGCCCTGGGGGTGATTTCTCCAGAGCCCCTGACAGAGGCGGCTCGAGATGTCTCGTCGTAGTTTCAAGGCAGATCGTGAAGCGCCGCGGCCAAGTAGCTCTTGGTTTTAGGTCACACTTGGGCAGTCTCCAAAAGATTAGAAGATATTGGAAATTGGACAAATTGGGACAACATGTGACGGGCTGCTTGATGGCTTTACTATGCTTTACTGATCCGTGACATTCCATGACGGTTTGTTTTGTTGTTTTCGACTGCCTGAGCTGCTTAGTTAAGCAACACACCGGACTTTTGTACCAGAGATGTTGCTTGGCCTGTCGTGTGACCAAGACATTCCATCAGTTTCATGCTGAGCCGACTGACCTTTGAAGATGTGAAGGAACCAATAGTGAACATCAAAAATAAGTGACACGCAGAAAAAGATCAGATTCAGCCATCAGTTCTTTCTTCAAAGATCTTTGGCCGAGTCTCTTTGCCCAACCTGCTAAGCAGAGACACGCAAAGAGCACGGGGATTTGCAGACCTGAGTCATCAAATGTCATCAAGGAACTTGCCAAATCAATCGTTGCTGTGGCATGCTATGGCTGTTCTGTGAAATCCCTTACAGAAGATACAGAAGCTTCAGTCATCTCAAAGCCAAAAAAATGGGCGACACAGCAACGCAGTGACGTAGTGACATGTAGCAAATTGTAGCAAGATGCCATATGAGTCATACGAGGCCTTTTTTCCCCTTGCCAGAAATTGCCACCGACACAGCGACGATGCGCCTCTCTGCATCTCTGTCTCTGCGGATTTCTGTGCTCTTGGAGGTACGACTTCGGCACCTCGCTGTGTGCAGTGCTGGGTGGATCCTTTGTGGCCCAGCTGACGTTCAGATCAGTGACACCTGATTCAAAGACCTACCAAAGTCAAAAGTACAATATTTACAATGTCAAAAATATATGAAGAGTGCTTGATTCGAAGTGTTTCTTGGAGTGGGCAATAAACTTCGGGTGAAAGACTGACCATTGTTCCAGCATCCAGATGCCATGGATGCCATGGATACCATCGATGCCCATGCCTTCCGTGCTGAGGTGGTCATGCGGCTGATTTCCCGTTTCTCCATCCACATCTCAGCTTCTTTGAAGCAACGGCCCCAGCACACGAAGCATCAAGAGATTTATTCCATGCTGTCCGGGCTTCAAATTCTGTGACTCTTCTCTAACACGAGCATGGAATAAATCTCATGACATTTCATGGTGATTCAATGATGGGTAGCCCAATTTGACGCACCAAGGCATCTGTTTCCGGGAGCCAAAGTTGGCAGAGCTGGTGCCATGAGTATCGGCCACTTTGAGTGAGGAAATGTACCAAATGTCCCGAAACTTGGAGCATCCTGGAGCCCAGTTTGCGTTGCAGTTTTGTGTGAGTTTGTCATAGTTTGTCATAGTTTGTCATTCTATTGTGATGATTGTGATGGTATTCAATGATATTTGGTGGATTTAGTGTGCCCATGAGATTTGAAATTTGAACGGTATCTATAAAGTCTTCCAAGCAGTGCCATGTTCTTGTTTTTGTTGAAATGCGTTAGGCATTGGTTGTCAGAAACTTTGGTGCTCACAGCGAGTTTCGCGGTGTCACTGTGTCATCAATCGGTGGCCTTGAAGAAACCGTGGAATCGCAGAAAATGACCGCCCAGCATCGATCGACTGGGATGGATGCAAGCTGATGCAAGCGCTTAAATCATCTTAAATCTGTGACACTGTGATAGATCTGTGACTGTGACACTGCAGGGGCAATCCCTGTAGTTCGGGCGAAGCTGCACCAGGCCAGGGGTGTCGTGACGAAATATAGCTTAAATTTGGGCAGCAAACCAAGGTGCTTTGCATATCTTTGCATGTTTTTCCGTGTTTTTGCATGTCTTCAGCATCCATGCTTTTGTCTTCCAGTTTCCAATGGGTTAGTTTCACAATCGAGTTGGTCAATAAATTTTTGATGGGCAGAGACGAAGCGATTGAGCACAAGACTTAGACTTCACAGGAATTCATAAATGTGAGGCATTTCGTATTTGTGAAGTCAGGCATCCTGAAAAGGAAACGGCAGAGGCTGGGAATGGCTGGGAGATGCTGGGAGTACTGAAAATAGCTGGGAGTTGGGTTGAAGCTGCTTCAAGATGCTTCAAGCTTATCTCTGACTCGTTTGGTCACTGTGTGTCACTTCTGTAATATCACTTCTGTCCTGCACGGAACTTCACGGAACTTCACGATGCGACTTCCACTCGTATCTTGGCGTCCAGTCCAGTGGACATCTTTTCGGAGCCCTTGAACAGTGAGCTCGCTGAGCTGCCCAAGGCCAAGGCCAGGCGGCCCGAGATTTGGGTCACTCGTAGCAGGCAGTCTTGAACAGTTTTGTCATGCATTATTATGTTCTGTTGATGGTGTGTTGTATGTTGATGATATATGATGATATATAGTTGACGTCTTGTTATATTTGTTGATGTTTGGCGACCTTATATAACAAGACGGAAACAAAGCAAGCATTACGATACATTCAATGTCATGTAAATGTTTGTCATCATGACTACATCCACATGAATGGGAAAAATACAGTATCTGATTGACATTTTAGAATATACTATATGCATCTATATGCTGTACGATACGATACTATACTTTACTATACTTTACTTTACTACACTATACTATACTGCACTATACTCTACTCTCCTCTACTCTACTATACAATTCTATACTCTACTATACATTACTATACTATACTATACTATACTATACTATACTTATCAAAAAGTATACTTACGTATACTTATTTTATACTCAAAACTTATACTTATACTTATGCCAATACCAAAACCAATACTAATACTAACACTAACACTAATACTAATACCAATACTAAAACCAATATATACTATACTCATCTACACTCATGAAGCATTATTGAAATGTCTCAAGATGTCTCAAGCACAAACTGAACAGAAGAGTCCGCTACCCTTTTGACGAGGCAAGCCCGGTACGCAAGGCTTGGTCGATTGGTCGCATGTCACGCAGTTGTTCTCAACCGATTCTTCAATTGATGGGCTACGCATTGCTACGTGATGTTCTGTGACGTTCATGTTCTTCCCACGCTCCAATTATATCCATTCGATCCTTGCACTTTGCATCTTTCAGCTGTGTTTGTCCCCGGGCCAGATCCGATCAACTGCTCCTGTGGAGGAAGGTGATTCAAAGGTTACTAGAGGACGATCCAGAGCAGGGAAACCTACCAGGTTTCGGGATGACGCCGTGCGGAAATCGATTCAAATTGGGCTGTTCTTGAAAGTTTTTGAGATGTTGTGCTGGATAAAAATTGTGTGAAAAATTGGATGTACATGGAAATGGAGCGAAAGATAGTGCCAGGTGTTCAAGAACAGATGCGTCGATTTCCATTGGCAATGCAGTTTCCATGTCCCGTGAAGGAGACGTTCCGAAGCCTCGAAGAGGATATGACGTTTGGACCGAGTCGGAAGAGCTTTGCCCTTGGAATCTAAAGCCATTCAAAGCCACTGTTCTGATTGTTCTGATCATATAAAATTGACTGGCCATTGGCAAGGTTCAGGTGTTAGAATGTAAACAATCGCTACTGTAGCTGGGGTCTGGGGCACCCAGAATGGCAAATTGTTGCGGCTGCGATTTGCAGAGATACTAGCTAAAATATGCTCAAGTGAATTGTGAAGAAGCTAGCACACCAAGCGCAGCAAAGCATCAATCAGCAGAGGCAGATATGTGGGTTTAACATGTTTACAATTGAAGTGCGAGTCTCCCACTCAGATTGGCACAGTTGCAATTTAGAACTCTGGAATTCGTGTTCGAATATGATGGAAATTTAGGAGCTTAAGACACACAGAAGATGAATTGAATTGGGAAGACTCGGCAAGACCAACCGTGCATCTTCCATGAATCCGTGGCCGCCATGTTTGCTCTTGGTCTTGCAACCTTTGTTGGCCCAACCCATCGAGAGTGTCTTAGTTGCAAGTGCCGAGGAGACTGTGCCGAAAAGTAGTTGGGAAGCAGCAACCGTTGAGAACAGTTGAGAACAGTTGAGAACAGTTGAGAACAGTTGAGAATGGACCCCAATTCTTCTTGCAAGGCTGAGGCCCCATTGACTTGATGATGGTTTGATTATTTTGCCACAGCTGTTGCATGTGGCCACAAGTGGCCACATTTCATGCATTTTCATGCAGGTCTTTACGAGTTTTATGACATCCCGAACTGTAGCCAGCTGGGGGTATGGAATCACGAGGCGTCCACAGACAGAGTTGACCTTTGCTGAGGTGGAAACAGTGAGCAACTGCTGAAAGAACATCCCTGCGGAAGGGGCAATAGCGTTATCTGGAAACACCCTGGAATTTTGACGGCTAACCAAGTTAAGCAAGACGCGACTGACGCGACTTTGGGACGTTAAAATTCAGTATCTTCCATTGTCTTCCCATATTGAAGCCATATTGTTCGATGTTTCCAACAGAAATATCCATGCTGCAAAATCATTTGAAGGCACCAGTGCTGGCGGGCTCTCTTGGCTTCTACGGCACCTTTGGCCCTTCGGCGTGTTCCAAGGTATGCTTTTGTCGCTGACAGCTGAACATGCTGAATACACAGACAAATAAATACAGAGTATATTACAGAATCTTGACAATTTGTTTTGACAGCATTTGACCATTTCTTGACTGAGGTGATGGAGTGCCTGGACCCTTAAGTCGTTTTCGCCTGCCACGAGCGGTGGCACTTGACGAGATGCAACAGAGGTTCGAACCGGTCGAACGGGGTGAGGAATGGCCTGAGAAACCGTACATCGTGGGATATCGTGGGTCATGATAGACCTGGGATTCGGATCGCGTGGGATTCGTATCTCAGAAGCTGAGCATGGCTGAGCCGTGCTTCAATTTGAGCCACAGCCACCTCATGTGCAAATATGCAGAATGATGAATTGTGAATTATGTAGATGATAGATGGTGATAGCAGGATGCAGTCGCCATGACATGATACACTCCATGACTTCCACATACTTCCAGGACGTCTAAGAACGTTGTGGTTGAAATGTAGCAGGGTCAATGCACTTTTATGTACTTCCTTCCAGGGCGTGCCAATACACTAGGAAAGGCTGTGTCACTGCTACGTTTCCCAGATAGTGATCAGTAGACGTAGTTGGCTTCTGTTGGCTTCACGTATGGAGACTTTACAGCTATGACAGCCCGAGCCACGCAGCCGCTTCCAAGAGGCTTTATATTTCGGACGCTGCGAATCACGCAGTTCGCCTCTTGAGCCTCTCCTTCGACAACAACTTGACCACCTTGATGGGATCTCTAGGCATGGCAATGCATCAGTTTCTGAGTGAAGCCGATCGAAGCTGACGGGGACTTTCTGACTGCAACATACTGCAACCATGTTTCAAAATGTTCAGTTTTGAAGAGTCATGGCAGTCATGGTGACATCATGTGAAATCAGCTATGTTTAATCGTGTTGCCACGCAAGGCGTTCCTGGATTTGCAGATGGATTTGCTTCTGAAGCGTTGTTACGCGAACCGAATGGTTTGGCGCTCGATCAAAGTCGACAAGAGCTTTATGTAGCCGACCAAGGGAACCATGCCATACGAGTTATCGATTTGAGCTCCGGGCGCATCACTACTGTCGCTGGTGGACCAGAGGATGGAAATAGCAGTCTCAGATATCCAGCAGGCCTGAACAAAAAAATTGGAACAAGATAGTGGGACAAAAGTTTGAATATATGTTTTTGGCCGATGAACACCAGCAGGGTATGTTTCTATGAAATCCACGGAAATCATGCTTAGTACATACTCAATCATGCTCATACCCAGAATTTGTTCCAATGCTGTCCAATGCCATCGAATACCATGTCCTAACATATCTAACATGTCACCCTGCAGGATTAGCAATGGTGGAATCTCAGAGGCTTTTGTACATCTCGGGAAATCACCAGATCCAAGTGTTGGATTTAGAGTCCGGCAACTTGTCCTTGCCAGCTCCAGAGGCAAGTTTTCAAAGTCCAGCAGGTTTGGTATATAACGAAGCACTGAATTTCCTCTACGTGTCTGATTCTGGAAGTCATGCTGTCTATAGCTTGAACCTGACAGCAGAGTCTCCCATGCCGATGGTGGTGGCTGGGCGACCTGGTCACCCTGGAGGTCCTGGGGATGGTTCGACTTTTATCAGTCGAAGCTACGAGGGAAAACTGAACAGACCTGATGGCCTCGCATTGGATGCGATTGGACAACGACTTTTCATTGGTGACTCCACCAAAGCCATTCGAATTGTCGATCTCATCACTGAAAACATGACCTTGGCAGCTGTCAGAACTAGTTTTCAACATGAGTCTGGACACCTGGGGCCTATTGGTTTGGCACTGGGCAATACGACTGTGCCCGGCTTCAAAGTCGAGTCTATTTGGCACAACCCGTTGATTGGTGGACCTCCGACCTTTGGAAATTACTTCTATTTTCAATCTTCCAAGGGCTATGCCAGCAGCCACCTCAGCGACCTCAAACACCTCAGTCGAGGCTTTATGAATCTCTATGAGATATTCGGATATGCAGATCTGATCAGCTCTTTATGCAAGTTGTTTTGTTCTTCTCCATGTCATGTTAATATCTTTTGTGTCTACACATGTCTACAGTGTATGTCTACCAGCAAGTCATAGTAAGTCTCAGGTCCAAAGACTGCGACCGGCGTCTTGCGGAGCCGACACTATCGCAAGGGTGTGCTGCTCTGGGCTCGGGGCCTTGGCGATCGAATTACATCGAATTAAATGATTTCATCATATTCATCTGAAACAAAAATATCAAAAAATAACAAAAATAGATGCGTTGTATTGCGTCGCAGATTGTCCTTGGCACTTTGTGTCTATACTGTTTCAAGATGTTCCGTGATAAAGTTCTTGTGATATGGAATGGCAATCATGGTGTTGTGACGTCGCCTTGTATTGCCAATGCTTGCCTTGCAGTAGCTGTTTGTTTGGATTCTCGTGAATTGATGTACCGTTTGATCCTCTAGTGCCAAGGTCGGCTACATCCAGTTCTTTGGGGAACGGTATGGCAGCTTGCCACACACCACATCATGTGGATTCATAAGATACTAACATATACGAACTATAGATGACATAATTATCAATCTTGACGAAGAAAGTCGGGATGTCCCCGAATCCGATCGATTCATCAAGTACTCCACTGTAGCTGGAAGAGAATCATCCACTTTGACCTTGACAACAGCTCTACAAACTTCTGGTCGGGGCAATGAGTTTCCAAGACCGTTCCTTCTTTTCGCTCAGTCCCTGGTAGTAATATGTGCTATCCAATGGTCGGGCAAAACAAGAAGATGTCAGCTTTCTACTGTAATATCTCATGACAATTATGACAATCCATGATAATCCTGATGTGCCACCTATGTGAGAGACTTGCAGATCTCAGGAATTGGTCCAACACGCCAGTCCTCACCGCGATTTTGGCTGCAAATTAATTTGATACGATTTAGGAAAATTGAGCACTTTAATAACTTTAATGTTTCAGACGCCAAAAAGGGATAAAAAGGGAAACTGAGGTTTTCGTGTTTACAATTGTTTACATATTAATGGGCATATTTGGGCGGTGATACATCCGAAGCCCCGACCGTGTTTTTGTGTCATTGACTGCATATCTTGATATATCTACTGCATATCTTGTGTAGAATCCAAAAGAGCAATCATCCCAATGGGAAAGATCTGCTGTGTCGTCCGACCAAACTGAGGGAGCTGGATAATGCTGGCATCAGGTACCCACCTCCTGCAGCAATCTCAGAGAATGACATGGAGATGTTCCATGACTTTTGGAAGATTTTGGAAGATCTTCCCATTTCTTTGTGTTTACGGCTACTAGTAGACTCATTATACTCATTGTGAAACATAATTTCTCATGGTTTCAACCTGAAGTTGAACATGTTTGGATGTTTGTGTCGTCCAAAGGTCTCAGCAGAGGGTCAGTTCCAGATTGACGACATCATTTTGGTGCCTGAACTTCTAGACCCCGGCGCAACGAACTTAGCGACCATGGCCAAAATGAAGAACTCAGTCAAAAGCATCCAACAGTGAGATTCGAGATCTTCTTGGTTTCGCTCGTGCTCAAGCACTTAGATGTCCCATTTGCACATGCGACTCAGGAAGAAGCGAGGCAGATGCTGTACATGGCGGAGGTGCATCAGTGTTTCGTAATTTTCTGAATTCATATATATATATACCTTGATCTACAGAAACCTTTAAAAATAAAGGGTCAGAGTGGAAACCCGAGGTTTCCTAGGAAAACCCGAGGTTTTCCATTTCATGAGATTTCAGGGATTCGCCACCTTCAGCCACGCGCCTCAAAGCTGCTGCAGCAAGTGATTTTCCTCCCCTACGGTGCTTCATGTTACCCCCTGGATCCTTGGCATGATACTCAGGGTGGATGATGTGGCCTTGAAACTATGAGATATAGATCGTAGAGAGTTGAAAGTTGTTAAATCTTCAGAATGTTTATACTCATCTCACCCAGGACGTACCAAATACCTAGATCTGACAAACTCTCGATATGCTCTTAAAAGATATCGTTCCATTATTCTACGCAGCACGGGTGTCTGCGGGGTGACACGGCGAGCCAAGCGGCTCGGTCTTCCAATGAAGTCTTCACTTTGTTGGCATGAAAACCCCAAAGGATTAACAGCCCACGTGTTGCGCTGGTGCGCCTTCCACAAGGTCATACAAAAGTGATGTAAACTGTGAATCTTTGGCTGGTAAATAAAGAAACATCTTTGGTCATTTTTGGCCATTGTGGCCATTTGGGAATAACGCCGCAGGAATTGGAAACCCAACTCCGCCACTAGTCTACACTGACCAGCCTCCAGCCACAAACCTGAACGGTAGATGATCCTTGTGCATCTTTGAATTGCAGCACAAGCGTCAGCAGCCAGAGAAAGTAGTGGTTCGTTTGGAAATGTTTCACTGGCAAAACGTGATGCTACCCACTTCATGAGGACAGTGCTCAAGGCACCTCGGTGCAATGATCCTGTAGGATACGTACTCCTGTTTTCCCAATTGATGCTTTCCTTCGTCAAACGCATCACAAATGCTCTTTCAGAATTTTGATGGCACCACCTCCTGTACTTTTCACTGAGAGATGCGAAACGTTCATCGATTGAACCCTGTTGCTCTTGGTCCGACATCAATGCAATCACTGAACCGAGGTAGTGCTTGAGAACCCCCAAGCTCATTGTGTGAAACCAATCGAACTGAAACAAGCCTGCCTCCTCCCCTGGCACACACAAAAGTTGTGTAGTGAAAGGTGATGGTTGAGCAAAAGGATCTTGGACAAATTCCGTAGAAGCCCAAATTGGCCTGCGTGTTTCGATTTGTTCGAAAGGGCAATCAACCTGACCAGCTTGGCATAAGTGGCAGATGCCCACTGGTGCCTTGCGAACCCGAACCTTTTTCTGAATGTTGTTGAATGATCTTTCAAATCCCGCACACTTGTGAAGGAATGGCCAGTCACCAATTATCCCAACAACGATTCCCCAGTACCGAGGGTTGCAACCACTTTGAACACCAGTTTCCCACATGTAGCGGGCATCCTGTGCCACTGTTTCCATGAGGGTTTTCCATGTCCCAGACTGTAAATCTGCGTAGTCTCGTTTTCGTAGGGTGCAAATGAGGAACCTGGTTGAAAATGTGTGACCAAGGAAATTGCATTCCATCTTTGCCCATGTCTTTTTTTGTACATTCTTTCTATCTTTGCCAAATCCAAAGCCCAACAAACTGTGGAATGACAGCACAAAGTGTGCCGCATGCCGTCTGCCCCGACCCTCATCTCCGTGTATAACTAGTGGCACTGCTCGGGACAAAGACAAAGTTCCTGACCTTGCTGCTTGAAAAACTTGATGTTGTGGGTGGACTGATTCAAACCGGCCCAGAAGGCCTTGAGGATTGATTCCTCTCTAGCCACATGTGGTCTCTGCAAACCATGTAGGATGTGCATGCAAGAGTTGGCCGCAAAGAACTGAAACCAAGCTTTCATTGTAAGCATAGGAACATGGGGGTGCCCATCAAGCTCAGACTTCTCTATCTTCAAAGTCAGGTCGAACTTCTTTGCTAGGACTTGCTGAACATCCCGCTCTGGTTGTTGTTCATTACAGTGTGCAATTTCTACAAGTCCTCCCGATTTTTGTGCAACTTGTTCACCAACATCAGCCACAAAGTCACGGGCCGCTGAAATGCACGAGGTACATGAGGCCTAGGGCGGCAAGCAAAACCACAACCAACCCCGACCAAAAGATTCAAGATCTAACAACGTTTTGCAAATGCAGGTCTTTGTGACATGTTACAGTTGCGCGCAGCACCTTTGATCTTTGCAACGCGCACCAATGCTAGTTGAGAAAGTTTCACGTGTTCAGTACACGCGCAACATCTAATGCGTTGAATTAACTGAGAATTTAAACACATGTGGCCCTCAACCGTACTGGCTGTGACGGCTTGACTGGTGGAGGGTGCTTGAAAGATTTGTACACAACGTATGTGCTGCACTTGTTGGTATCTAAGGAGATGGATGGTGGCACCATGACGCTGTCGCCTCCAGCTCTGATGTTCTTGCAACCTGGCTTACCTGAGAGACAGGTTGCTTGGGACGGGAAGGTCATAACGTGAAGTCAAAAAAATAATGCTCCACTTGATCAATATGAAATCAAACAATCCCCATTGTGAGATTTTTGATCCTTGTTGGTTCAAAATCATTCAAAAAGTTTCTCAAGCTTGACACTGTACTTCGGAAGATCTCGATAAGGGAAGCCTCTAGCATGGCAGGTCCAAAAGGTTCTGTGGACTCGTAGAGGATTAACATGTTCGACCACTTGTGGAAAGTATCATGCTGGTAGCCATAAGTCTTGTTTGACCATCGCCACATGGCATCATGTGTATAGCCGATTTTGAAAACCATCGGTTGCTCTCGTTGGATCAGCCCTGATATCACAGACTTTGCATGTTGGAGAACTTTACCTGCAGTAGCACCAGAAGGTGGCACCTTGTAATGCAGAAACTCTAAGGCATCGCAAAAGCCACCAAAACCAACTTTGGGCGTAGATGGCTTCAATCCCTGTGACGCAGTTGATTTTTCTACACATGACTCAAGCTGTCGTAAGTCGACATCAGTCCGTCCCCGAGCCAGTACAATACTAGAGGTTTTGGAAACCCCAGCTCTGTCAGAAACACTGCCGGTCTCCGCATTCTCAGGCTCGTTTGGATTTGGAGATTCAAGCACGACCCTTGGCCATGGAAAGGGTCTCAATGCATCCTGGGATGAAGAATGATCCGGTGGGTAAACAGACAAGGAAAATTGAAGTTGTAGAAGGATAGGGGATAAATTCAGAATATATTTCCCATAGTATATATCAACCTTTATCCCAGTAGTATATACCACAACATACCACCACTTTTAAACAATATATTTGCATATATTTGCCACCAGATGGGTGAAGACAAGATTCAGAACGGTGACATGTCAGCAAATCCCAAAGCTCTGCGTAGGGGCTCTCATCGCCATCATCATTCATGATATCATTGATATCATGTCGGGCTAGGTGACTGCGGCTGGCATTGGTAGTTTGAACATAAAGTGGACAAGTTCCAAACATATCGTCTCATGTCATGGCGTGCTAGCACTCAGACCGTACATTCAATGAGCATGACTGCAACCAGTGCCGGCCAGAGTTTTCGAGCACCGGACACCGTCTCCAATCCTTTCAGCAAATCCTTTGAGCACGTTGCCAGCTCTAGGACCTGGCTGGTGCAAATAATGGTTGGTGTGTAAAGGTAATCTATATGGATGGAAAGCCAAGATTGAAGGATTGAAGCTAACCCCAGATCGAAGCGACCTTCCATACAAGGATCGGAATCACACAATTGTTTTGTCACGCTCTTCAGATGTCAATGCCCCACAAGATTGGAAGTTGATCTATGTCAACTATGTGCAGCTAGATGCCGCGAATTGGTACCCAAAAGGCATCATGCGTGTCCAGGTGCTTCCTGAAAAGACAAATTGCTAAATACTTAATTCTTTTATTCTGCATGCTTGCATCAGTGCAATGGCAGTGTAATGTCACATTGACGCCTTGGAAGCAACACGCTGCCTGCGAAGTTTTCAAAGTAGAAACAAAGTTCCCTCCAAATTTAACATGACTCTTACTTGCGAGTCTTGCGAGACTTGGAAGGAGGTTCAGCGGCAGCATCAGTGTCTCGGGGTTTGCGCTTCTCCTTGTTGTCCTTGTCCTTCTTCTTGTCCTTGTTCTTCTTTTCCTTCTTAGGCTTGTCACCATCGGGTGTGTCCACAGCAGTCTTTTCGAAGAACTTCTTTAAGCTCCTGGGACAAGGCTGATTTCAGGCAAAGGTCATGAAACTTTTTTTTTCCACAAGATTGTCCAACCAAGGTTTGCTAGCAATCAAACACTGGAGCTAAACATGTTTCCAGAGATATCCAACCATGTTTATCAAGGATTGGCTGCTGTGTGCATGCATGTATTGAAAAAGCTTGTGTCCACCCCAAGGTAGCTTCGCTCCTCGTTTTCACTTCTGCAGCCACTGCTTTCGAGCACCTTGTGATCGAGCTGAGAAGGTTGAAGCTTGGATGATCAATCAACATGTTGGGATATGTTGGGATGGTATTGGGGACAAACATGTGAATAAGTTGAATGGTAAATGCGGAGATCACCAATGAATGGCATGAACCCACATGCTCTCCTCTTGAAGTCCCTGGGGCACCACACGCCAGTGTCGCAGTCTTCATTTTTCCCTCAGCTTCCTTGTAGAACCTGGGAGCGGAAGGGTCCTTAAAAGATTTCATGTTTTTATCATGAAGCAGAAGTATAATTCCTGTTCTTTTGAGATCACGCATCAAATTTCACTGCATTCTCAGGGGATACCGTGCTGTCACCAAAGCAAAGTAAATAATGGAATTTCGATGATTTAATCCCCACGCTTGGTTTGTTTTGATTGTTTGCCAGTACTACTTGTCACATATGTTGGTGGACTAGGAACTGCTCAGTGAAGAATCCATTGGCTTCTCCTCTGCTCCAAACTTCTTGGCATGAATCAAACTCGGTGTCCAAGACCGAGACTTCCTTCTTCAAAGTCTCAACAGACCTAGGCACAATGGCGATACCCTGTCATTGGGGCTATGTTCTTCTACTGTTTCAAGTTGCACCCAATGTTTAATGTCACTTGGCTGCACAATGAAACCTAGGGGATATGCTTCTTTGCACCATCGTCATCAGGATAGTTTTTCTTCAGGTCTTTGATCAGCGAACGCAGCTTTCCAACTTTCTGCATGACACTGTCCATAAACTTCTTGAAGCGATCTTTTGTCTATCAGGGCCAAAGATTGTTTGGATGCGACATCACTCCAAAAATGGTGGCAGATAGAGCAATTCCGGTTTATATATACATATATTGACATATATATGTATATACTTATACTTGTGGTGCGTGAATCGATATATCTTAAACTGTTATGTGACCGGTCCTGCCCAAACTTGCTCTCAGCGTTGACGCCAAGGTGGGCCGCTTTGTCCTTCTCAGCAGTCTCCCGGCTGGAACTGGCCTCGATGCTCTTGAATTTCTCTCCCAGCTCGAACTTGGGGTCAACTGTTGCCTCCAGACAGAGACATGGATGGTGAACATCACTAAAGTAAAATGACGAAAACATGATGTTGCCAGAAAGAGTTTCAGATATTCTTGGGTTCATGGAGCCAGCTAAGATTATATATTTTCTGGCCTGGGTTCGCTTTTCTTGCAGTTCTTCATAGCTGTGAGACTCTTGTCTCTTCCCAGTCTCCTTCACGGTGATCCAAAACTCTTCAACGCCGTCGTAAATGTTGTGCCTCTGTTGAAAATCTTGCCATGCAGTTGTCTTGGGTTTACTGGCTTCAGAATATTCTATGCAACTGTATTCATATATATATAAATCATGAAGATTTCCATTTTTTCCATACATCAAGAAGGTATGACCAGGATAAGACTGAGAGTGCAGAATCATATGAAGCATCAAGTGCAACTATGTCCAGCCTGTAGAAGCCTTCGCCCAGGCTCTTGCAGCGAGCAACTGCTCCTTCGATCCTTTGCCTGTGAGGTCGCTGGATGTGTTGATTTAACATGCTAATCTGGTGACCCAACATGGCCAACCACCATGCATGCAGTTAGATACACCATCTTTGTGTTGTTCACTCCAAAAATGTTATTGAGGTATGACTTGCGACATCTTATAGATCGATTATGTGGGTTCTTGAATCTGAAAAGTGTTCCAACCTTTTGTGGCAGTAGAATTTGAACAGCGACAATAGTACAACTTCTAAATCTTCACCAGGCTGAGGGCAGAACTTGGACCACTTCAAATCTTCACGCATTTCCTCTTGGCTGTACCAGCCCTCCTCCTTTGTTACTTCCACCAGCTGTTTTTTGGAGACCAAAACCCTGAGCTCGTTCAGGAAAGTGTCCTGGCGCTCAGTAAAATTATATGTCATAGAATTGTCTTGAGTAAGTAGGATTTGGTCGAAGTAGTGCCAAACAAGTTTGCAACATCCACCAACACCCCCAAAAAAACAATCCTCCTGAAAGTTGTTCTTGCACAGGAGATCTGCTATGGCATTGCGACTTCCCTTGGCCCACTCAGTTCTGAGAATCTCGGGCGCATTTCGGTCCAGTCTTCGGGTCTTTGGTTTGACCCATCGATTCAACTTAGCTTTGGCAGCATTTCGAAGTCGCATCTGCCAGGGCACCACAACTAAATTCATGAAGATAGTGCAAACATTGTACTGCATGATATATCGATAGTAAACATCATGACAAAAGATGCCAGTTGTAGTTTCTTTTTTTCTACTATACTGATTGCTTGTTGATGGAAAGACTTCACTGGCCTTCCGGGTGAGCTTGTCTTGAAGATCATCAGGTTCCTTCTCAGCGCCAGCAATCTCAGGATCGGTTGGTGTGGGGCTGGCATCACCTGGTTGTGGAGACTTGGCCTGAATCTCCACATCACTTGGTGATGCAGTGGGGACGACCACCTCTGTGGGCGGGGGAGTAGCAGCAGGTTCAGAAGGAGTCCCAACTGTAACTGCTCCAACCATAGGACATTTCACTTCCGTTCTAGCTGGTGTAGCAACTGGCGGCTGGGCAACCGGAGCAGCCGGCTCTGGAATGCCCTGCGGGATACATGCACAAGGATTATTTCACTTGAAGATTTCAACTGATGTTCTTGAAATACGGTTGAACGGTCAAACATATACAAACTCAATTTAATGAAATTGGTTTCGGTTGTATGACATTATGTCCTCCATATGTTGTCCAAACACGACGTACCTCCTTGGCAAGAGAAGTAGCAATCTCCTCTGCAGAAGCCTCATGATTGCCGATGTCCAAAAATTGGAGTTTAATGAATGATCAAATCCTGCTTACAGGTCATATATTATCATAGGCTCGATATTTGTCATCCCCAGACCAACCAGATTGCCCTGAGGATGTCACTGGCACAGTCTCTGGCTCTTCCGAAGCCTAGATGATTGGCTTCTCGGCGAGAAGAAGGGGATGGATTATATGCTGAGTGTCGAACGGTAGAGGAAACTTCTTTGTCCCCATATTCCATCTCCAGGTGCTCAAGTTTGTACTCGACATCCTGGCCCCCACATGAACAATTAAAAAAAATCAAACGACCGAACATGTCAAGATTCACTTAGAAGTTTGATGGATACGGAAGACATTGGCAATTATAAAGTTTGTCCTGAAGCATTTGCTGCAACTGTTGCTCTTCAGCTGCCATATTCAAAAACGAAACACCGTCTTGCAAGGTAGCACAGCTGGATCCCAAGGTCTCGTATGACCCAGCCATAGTGGTAGCTACTCAGCCGGCTGCACTTGAACCTTCCCTGAAACGAGCATAGGGCTAAGAAGCATTGGCACATGATGCAATGATCCGAAAATTGGTTTGCATTCACATGCACCGCACTGACAATATGTTGTGGAACAAATCCTTCAAATGCTTTGCGATTTCCACATGCAGAAAACAATAAACACGCAGACACTGCATTGTTTACTCAAGATTCTGCATAAATTTGTCTTCAATTCGCCTTTGGACTAGTATCAGTCCCATGAATTGCTATCTAGCGGGTAAACCAGCCACTGTTCGAATTGGTCCGAAGCTGCAAAAATGAGGTGACCAAAGGGGTATCCCAACCCATTAAAATTTAATGGGTTGATACGGGTAAAAAATGGGTTGGATACTACTTCAGTACGGGTTTGGAAAACCCGGGGTTTTGTCCGAAACCCGAGGTTTTACATTGAGAAATATGGGTTGATACGGGAAAAAAATGGGTTGGATACTAGTTCAATACGGGTTTGGCTGCCAACCCTTTATTTTTTTCCGAAATACCCGAAAAAGTACGATCAAGTGTAAATAAAACACGATTCGAAAATTTGGATTTGAGATTTTTCTATATTTTCTATGATTTGTTTCGGATCTAGAAATATTTTTTCGACAGATCATCCCTCGGACACCTCATGCATATGGGTCGGCACAAATGCCTGCCATTCTACTGGGATACGTAACTTCTTGTTACGCCTCAAGTAGTTGAACACCGGGGCTAAGTGGGCATGTCTCCAAACGCTGGTGTCAGCACATTTCAATTCCTCAAAAGAACTTAGTGCTGACGGCACTGGATTGGGAAGCTGAGGCTGCCCTTTGGAAGTTCTTTTCAAATCTTCCAGCATGTCTGCAAACACCCGGGCGAAAGGCACCGGGTAGATCCTGGGCTCGATGAGATGGAAAGCGCATCAGATAATTGTTAGATAACCTTGCCAAATTTTGGGGTGGAATTAACTGAGGCCACATATGTTATATACAGTTTGGTGATAGTATATCATAGCCGGCTATAATGCAACTTGGCCCACTTATGTTTTGCAGGTCACCTAGTCACGACTGTGAATACATGATTCCGAAACCTACCGACTACTGAAACAATGTGGTTTAAATGAGCTACAGAAAGGTTAGACCAAAACAAATCCATATACACAGACTCACAAAAGAAACTGGTACAAGTCCAGGGTCTCCGTTGAGCGTAGTTGTTTTGTGCCTTTATACCGTTTCTTGCCACTAGCATCTGTGTAACGCACTGCAGTCACAACCTTTTGGTCCTTGTTTTTTTTCCATCCCTGAAGCACTCCTTTGTCAAGACGATGAATGTAGTGGGAATTGGAATATGCATAGTGTCTCTTCGGAGTTGATGATTGATAGTGTGCCATCCACCACTTTACGCAGTGCACCTCATTTTTGGAACTGCTGGACAAAAGAAAACAACTACGAGTGAACCCTCGACTTGATCACAATATTTCAGTATTTTGAACATGTTCTACACCCATGTGAAAGTGTTTGGGACCCCCGCTGCATGTGGACCACCACATGTGAAAATGTTCTGCATGGTCTCTCTGAAGGCTGGATAAAACTCCGCCAACGATCCGCTGGGCTGCTCCAGGCTCCACACCGCTCCGAGACATGTTGCCAAGGAGATGAGTAAACAGCTCCTGGGGGAGTTTGCAGTGTCGATGATTAGTATTTTAAATATATAAAATGAATGTCCAAAATATATACAAACAGAACTGGATCAGAATGCTTGATCACCATACATTTTATCAACACTAAAGCACTGATCAGGGCAGGTAAAAGCATAAGTGCATGTTGGATCGCCAAACCCATCCTCTCAAGTAGTTGGTTCCCCATCAACACTGAGCAAAAGCTTTCAAACCCAAGCGATGCGCATGCGGCACGAGAAGAGGTCCCAACGTTCATCTTGCTAAATGATGCACACTTTAGGCCAAGGTGGATCCCAAAGTCATCTGGCAACCCTCTCAACACCCATAGGATTGCCAACCTTAGTTTATGGACGGGGTTGGACTTGTGAAATCCGAAGATCTTTGATCAAATCATTTCAACAGCATGACGTGTTCTTTAGATTCTTTAATGTGAAATACTAAATTGAAGACTGGATTAATTCGAAACCAACCAAGAGACGCAAATCCCGAACTATGTGTCAAGTCCATGAAGTTGGATCTCCGGTGGGACTGCTGTTGGTGATCCAACAGATCGAATCGGGCAGCCTTGTACTGAGATGCAGCAATCACACGTGTCAGATTCCCCTGACCTGCGAAGAACTCCAGCCATTCGTAGTCCTAGCCACGGATTTGGTTTGAGATTTTCATCAACTGTTATGTCACAACACGGCACTGTTTTGATTTTTTCACATAGAACTCCGGTTCCCCCCCGCCTGTACGATGTCAAATGACCAAATGATCAGCAACACGACCAGGACAAACTCCTGAAGCATTTGACACAAGACCAGGGATGGGTACAGTAATCTAAATCACACCATCAGGATCCAAAGTCAAGGGAATAGGGAAAATAATTGCCAGCTTAAAAAATGACTTCACAGAACATATCATCTGTTTGTGACAGGTGTGGAACAGCTCCTTTGGAACGGACAGGCTTCGAAGGCGCCACAGCAAATGGTCGATGTTCAGCATGGCTGTAATGACAGTGTAGGGTCAACCAAATGTTCGGAAGGGCAATGAATGATGATGAATCATCTATTGTATCGACAAACTGAGTTGGGTATTATTTGCGATGAGTTGAGGATCAAAGTCATTCTAGGATTCTATATCATGCATTCCTCTCAGTTTTAGAATTCACACTCAACATGGGTACAGCTACTAATAGCGAGAGTCGAGTGGATGGCTGCACATGCGCAACAAGTTCCCCACCGCGCCCACACTGCAAACTAACTATTGCAAAGTATAGAGGTCATTCCAAGATGGTGATTCTGAATCTTATATTTCCTGTGGAAACATGTCCCGCTGACGTTTCTTCTTCAGCATTTGCACCCGGGATTGCCACAGGCTGTTGCGCTTTTGGAGTGTTCGCCATTGGCCTGGCCTCAGCAGGACCGAAGGGTCGTCAAAGGGACCAGTTGATCAAAATGGTGATGTCAAGCATCTCGGGATTTGAAGGTTGAAGAAGAAGCTATTTCTTGACCATTGCCAATGATTGAGACAAATTATGAGTTAGTGTGTGGGGTATAGGCATCGGCTAATTCAGAGATACATTCAGCGTTCCTTTTTCCTTTTCCGGTTCAACTCTCAATGTTCGCTAATGTTCGCTATGCCAGTGCCGCTGCTGAGCTGGCATCAGAGCATGCTGGGCTCAGCTGTCTTGATATAGGTCCATAAATTCCAGATGCCGGTTCAACCAAAAGTTTACACATGTAATCCAAATTCATTGTGGTTTTTCAGATCCCATAAAGCTGTTCCATCCTACAGCATCCCAGTGCGTAGCCAAACATGATTGGAGCGTCTAGTCAAAAGCTGACGCACACTGGTTTGTGCCATCCGGCCTCCCAAGTCTCCCAAGATCACTTAATTTGGAACGATATATATATATATATGCGCAAACAAGAAAACAGCACTAGAAACATTATCATTATATATTATACAGTGTATGACTTAGAATCTTGATAAACAATAATCTCATGTTTGTTCTTTTTTTTAAGTTTGTCACTTGTCACCCTATGGGAAGCGAGTGCCACCTGCAACAACACACATGTTTTGTGTGCCCACCCAACGACAAGATGGTTGCACCTTGCATGCCCTTTGCACACAATCTACGGTGTTGCAACCTATGTGACACATGAATACCCCAAACATGGAACTTCACCTGGTGTGCGAGCGTGTTTGCTCCATCTCTGACATAAAATTCAAAGAGACTCTTGAAACCGAATCAAAGCGTCAGTGTGGATGTACTTGAGCTGAGTTGACATGTTGATCACCGCCGGGTTCCCTTTGATCGTCCCATCCCCTCCATTGTTCGGCCGCTCCTTCACCTCGTCGATGAAGCGTGCCTGAGATAAGCAGGGATCACATATATCAGATAATTTTTACCTTTGTAGCAGTAAGGGAATTTATCAAAACAAGCTTTGAGATACTGTCAAACTAACAAGAGACACATATATATACAAAGAACATATCTATGGGTTTGAAGAAGAATTTCTTTCAAGAAAAACTATGGGCAAGACAAGATTAGTGCCTGCAAGTTGCAAGCATTTCTGCTGCTTTAAATGCTGCTGCCATTCTGATAAGCCGTGGGCCGTCCGTGGTTGGACTGCTAAAGTAGCCCACATCAGTCTTTTCTGCCCGGCATGTCACGCCAATTGCTGCCCTGCTCCAGTACACATTCATGCGACACGCGCTGAATGCTGCCAACCTAGATCTAAGCACTTCATACTTGTTGTCCCCTGTGACATCTTTGACCAGCTCGATAAAGTTCAGAATCTCTTGCACCCTTCCCTCCCATGTTGCATGCAACACCTTAGACGGCTCAGGTCTGTCGGTGCTGGACCCTGCTCCTGTTTCTGGGTTGTAGTTGACATGGGTTTCCCTTCTCCTTTTCGGTTTTGCTGCCTTCTCTTCTGGCTGTTCGACCTGATCCTTCTGCTTTCGCTTTGTGCTGTGGCTTCTGGTTTTGCCCTCTGGTTCATGCTTTTCCTTGTCCTCCGAATCATGGGTTGCCGCTTGCTTTGTTGTATTCTTTGGGGTTTTCTTCTTTTCTGCGACCTCACCATCCTCAATCTCCATAGGGGTTTTTCCTTTCTTTGCCTGGGGTTAAAGTCTGCTGTGTCATACTCATTCTCCTTCGTTTCCTTTCGCTTGCTGGCTGAGTTGGTAGTCTTTGCTGTTTGTCTCCTGGGTTTTGCTTGGGAGGATCCTGATGGCTGTTGGGATTTGCTCAAGGCATAGGCGCTGCTCCTCTGATCCCAGTACGCTGTGCTGTCCCATGCCCAGGCCTCTTTGTCTTTTTGCTCATCAAAAGTTTGACTCCATGCCCCATCCGTGCCCCAAGCAGCCCACTCATCTAGGGTGTACCCAAACCAGATCTCCTTTCCTATGTTGCATTTCATCTTTTTTTCCTTGGGGTCTCGTTCCTTTGTGTCACCCTTGCTATTTTTTGGCTTGGTTGCTTTGGGTTTTGCTTCCTTTTCAGAACCATCATCTACACCTTTGCTAGCACCCCGCCCACCTCTTCCACGACCTTTGCCCCGACCTTTGCCCCGACCTCTGCCACGAGTGGGTGGTGCCCCCTCCTCTTTGCCATCTTGCTCATCCTTTTCCTTTCTTTTCTGCTTCATCATCAGCTGATCCAATCTCGTTGTGCTCGCCTGCTTTGGTCCCACCTGCCAATACAACCCCAGAGCAGGCTGGAATGTGCCAAATCTGATTCTTGTACTGTGAAAGGTTTGACAAGAGAACCATTTTTGCGACACAGTGTGAATCCCCCATACAGCAAAATATTTGTTGCCACACTGATAGGACATATTTTTAATATTTTTTAATCATTATATCAATGGTCGTAACAAAGGATAAGATGTGGTAAGGTGTCCCCTCCTCAACATCGCTTGATGTGAACTCCTCAGCTTCCTTGATGCATTCTTGAGGCTGCCTCTTGCCTTCCTGGTTCTCAGGTGTTGTGTCATCGGTCCTACGTTGCTTTGGCTGGCCGCCCTTGGTGTGGTACACTTCTCGTTTTTGCTCTGCTGAATGGTCTGGTGAAGTGAGATTTTCCTTCACCTCTGGTGTCTTTGTATGCATTACATCCACTGGCTGTGTCTCAGCTTGGTCAATGTCCACTGGCTTTCTTTTTTTTGCTTTGTCTCCTACAGATGGAACCACATCATAGTTTCAGAGACCCCAATATTCTATCGATATATACATGTACACCCTATACATGCACATGCCATCCATGGTATCCATGCGTAAAGTTCCGAAACATCCCACACAACCCTGTTTGTCTCCTCCACTCCCTTTAGATTCTGAGCTCTGCGTAGTCCCATCAGACAAATTCGCAGAAGACTTGGCGCTTCGAAGCCTCAATTTGTCAGCGATTTACCAAATTCAGATTGATCTATGTAAGTTCTTGGTTGTTCTTGGTATTGATTGTTCGCAAAAAAAAGATCCCCTATATATGATCTTGTAGCCATCCCTCAACATCCAATTGTGCTGTCTAGAGGCTTGGCAAGTCGTGCAAGAATTTCTTCTCGCTGTTTCTGCAACGCTGTCACATTACCTTAGAGCCAATATGCGATTTCTTGAAAATATGTGCAATCCTTTCCCCCACTGCGACAATATAAGAATTTAAGCTGCGCTACTGATACAGTTGGATTCTTTCACAATCTAAACCTGCAATGTGTTGGGTCAAAAAATATAGCACTATTTATATATATGCTGACAAAGCTACCTGGTGGTGTCTTGGCAGGCTTGACCTCCAGAAACTTAGACTTGTCCCCCGGCTTGGTACTGCTACCCGAAACCATAGGCACTTGAGTTTCAACGGTTTTGGCATCCTGGGTTCCTGCTGGTTTTGACTCAGCTGCTGTTTGCTTGGGACATGCCTCTGCTTTGGAATCGGCGTCTACCTTGGGTTCATTTGTCTTGTCATCTTTGGGGGTGTCGGCCACTTCAACTGTGGGTGTGCCATCTTTGTTGGCACTGATGAACTTTGCAGACCCTGCTTCCTTGTTCGCACTTTGGGGCTGGTTGGTTTCCAAAGGCTGGTTCTCCGGGACTTTGGGTTCATCACTTTGGTCCACCTCCCCTCCCTGGTCCTCACCTGATTCACTGGAAGAATCAGAATCGCTAGATCCTGCTCCAGTGCCCCCAGCATTTGGATCCTCAGGCTCCTGCTGGGATTGAAAACGATTGAAAACGGCTGGTGGTCACTGTCAGACAGGGTTGCTATATTCTTTTAAACATGTTAAACCATACTTGACATATATAGATATAATTCTAATTGGATTACATTACTCTGCAGTCTTTAAAGCTCTTGAAACTCAGCTTTGGGTCTGTCCTCAGAGCTCTCATCCTCTGCCTCTGCGACCTTTTTCCGGGCTTCCTTACGTTCTGCTATCTTGGCGTTGACTTCATCGATGGTCTCCTTTGACAGGGCAACAGGGGCATAACAACTATACAATTTTTTATAGACACCGACTGCGTCCCAAGTAAAACCCAAAGCGGAAGATTAGCACCACAAGAATTGCGACAATAAGATTCAACATGCCTTCACAAGTATAATGTTCCAAAACCCAGGATGAAACACGAACGACCACGACCCAGAACCGATTTTGATAGATTAGCCATGGAATGTTGTTCACCCCACACCTGAAGCCCAGAGTCCAGCTCCAAACACACTTGTTGGAAAGCATGCACCTTGGATTGGCCACGTTTAAATACGGAAAATTATGGGAAAATCAATGGAGTTTTGATGGGACTGCATACCATGTTTATTCTTTCCTGACATGAAGGGGCATGAATGTAAAATTGAAAAGAGGCGCGGAAGATACTTCTCGACGACGCACTTTCATCTTGATGAAACCCAACATCTTTCTCACCTTCCAAGCGATCTGCACAACATCCGGAAAATCTGCGGATGTGCCACCACGTTTACACTTCAAGTAGAAGCACTCCACCTCCTCCCTCAGTGTCTCAATGGCCGGCAACGGCCTGGTAGATGACAAACTCATCCGAGTGATGAAGGGTTGCAATGCCAAAAAGTTGGCAACTGAAGATGGTATGTTGTCCTCATGGGGTTCTACCAAAAGATTTCCCCCATCCATGACCCGGTCACAAAGTTCGACACACCCATCCCAGTCTTGATGAATCTTTGCTATGTCCAACACTTCCGTGGTCGCGTTTTTTGGGCGACCCGCTGGTTTTTTGCGGTTGCGCGTGCAACCAGTCATTTTGCGATGAACACGTCACCACACCAAGACTGCTTGAGCCCGAAAAGGGGCTACAGTACATCTTACATAATTTTGTAAGTTCTTTGATGCGTGTTTGGTTTGATTGCCCATTCCACTGTCGCTTCCAGGACTGAGCCGCCCAACTGGCAAATGGTTCGAGACTTTGAAGACATCGAGCATGGCAAAAAGCTGGCAATGCCCGGGTGGTGATCTAAAAGAAAAAACTCTTTGGTTATATCGATGTATGATCATGCCATAAATTTGGTATGTTTGTTTGGGCAAGCATGTTGGCTTTTTCAGGTTTGAACGCCATCATGGTGAGTTTCTTTACCAATGAAACTTGTTGACATCTCGATCATTATGGGTTTAATTTTCATATAAAAATATCACTAGGAGTTCCCTGAACTTCCATGCTGCTTCCCCGCAGCTTGATCTGCAACACCTGGGCTTCGGTGCCGGAGGCAAGAGATGATAAATATCTGTAAAATACGGTATTTTGGCCGATTTGGTGAAAACCCGAGGTTTTCAGGAGAAACCCGAGGTTTTCAAGATCATTCTGCAAAACCCGAGGTTTGTGGTTCAACCCCTTAAAAATAAAGGGTTTGGTTGGTAAAGGTATATATATTGCAGTAATTCAGGTATACTGTACGCAGGCTGATTGTCTTGTATTTTGCATTTGTCTCTCAGACTTGTCAAAATCCAATCGAGGTATTTGCGCAGTCTTGATGGCTTTCAAGAGTAGGGGCCAACAGCCACTGAGACAGCCATCCTTTGACACCGTACCCATCCGTACCCGATATGATCTGGTACGTGCCCTTTGACATGGCATCACTGCCAGGGCCATAGCTACACGGTTAGATCAGTGGATCTTGGAGCACCTGCCAACTCCACGTGTCGGAGCCTTGGAACATCTTGGAATATCTTGGAAGGGGCATGAGGACCACGGAGGATCACGGAGGATCTGAAGAATTGACGTATTACCGTAGGATGTCTTAGGATGTCGTAGGATCACAGAATATCACCGAGCAATTCTTTCAGGATTCATTGAGGACGATGGAACACGTCCCTTTGCATAGACGATCCTGGACTCCGCAGGTGGTGATCCAGCCATAACAGGGTACCCAGATTCCCTGTGGGCTTTGGTGTCGAACTCAGCACTTTCAAAGTCAGAAAGTGCAAGGCACGAATTGTCGCGTACAAAAGGGTGCCTCCTGAAGTATGTTGAATGTATTTGAATGTGTTTAAGATATTGGAATTTGCACGATGATTCCAGATCCCACTTGGGAAAACTCAAATAACATCAAATAACCATAAATAACCTCATGTCTACGAATACGGTCTATTTCTGTTCATATACTGTTAGTCATTGGCAGTCCTTCATATTGCTTCTCTTATGCCAAAACAGTCGTCCTCGGTCCCACCCAGACATTCTTTGGCATGGATCTACTCAATGCCCCCTGCCTGTGAACATGCAGAAGTCAGCGCACAGCTTCTCAAAGACCAAACATGACTCGCACAGCAAACGATGTTTATCGCTTGCACATAACGCCACCCGAGACTTGCCCAGCTTGAGGTTCCAGCTGAAGTAGGCGGAGGCTACCCCTAGGCTCCAAGGATCTCCTAGGCTCCCAGGCTACTCTCGCAAAGCGAGAGGAGCAATCGCAACAGGCAGAAAATGCGGCCTATTGCAGCGTTCTTTGCTACAGATATTATATATATTGATATATATTGAAGATACATATATATATATAATATATATATATTGAACATATTTAGGACGCATGTGACAATTTTTGAAACATGTTTTTAAGATATTTTAAGATATTTTAAGATGGCAGCGGCAGATTCCTTCAATCTGCGTTGCTTATGTTGCTTCTTGATGCTTCTTGTATTTTCACGCAGCCTAATGTGTTCACCTTGTGCCCTCCGAGGCAACGAGTCATTGCTGGTTTCGAGAAGTATGGCCTGGGAACCATTTGGAATTGGGAAGCAGTGATCAGTATCGACCAATAGTCATTGCTGGTTTGATCAAGTTTGAATTATGAAATAGCTGGGCCGCTTTTGTCAGAAGTCAACTGAATAGTTTGCCAAATTGACAGCGTTTTCATTCATGTTTTGATTAAAGGTCTGACGGTGACATACGGTGACAGCTGTTGGAAAGTGGTTCTCTTTTGCAAAGGCAGACAGTGGGAGTTGATTCGAACGACTTTTGATTTGCCAAGAGCCTCAGTCGTACGGATTGCTGTCGCTTGCATGTATTGTCCATGAGCTCAACACTATCCGAACCAACTTTGCAGCGCTATGTCTGGCTTGGTCCCAAGGCGACACAGGACATTGGGCTGATGGCATATGGCATTGGCATGGCACTGATATGGCATCGATGCCTTGCGTTTTGGGCGTTTCCAGGTGGTTGATATTTAAGTATTGAACGGCATTAGAACGTATTGGAACGTACTAGAATGTGCGTTAGAATGTATTAGATTTGTAGTAGCTTACAGATACGAACAGAATCTTCGGGTTCTCTACAAATTGGCAGCTCCAAGCTGCAGGACGGGCAGTCAGATCAAGGACAAGTGGTACCTTGGCCGTGATTGTTAAAGATCTTCCAACAGATACACTGATCTGGTTGAAAGCCGTTAAACATGACAATTCCTGTATGTTTTACTGGATATTTATTTGTTTCATGCCAACAAGTGCAAACAAATCCATCCACTGTCATGTCACCATGTCGCATCCATGTCACATCTTTCAAGTACTGACATTCATGTGCTGAGGCGTCAGCTGCACAAGCGTGGACTTGTGCAGATCCCTCAGCTGTTGCTGACACGGAACTGGTGGCAGTGCATTGAGAACGCCACAAAAAACTTTCAGAAATCATGTTGGTATCAGTGATGAGGAAAGAAGATGAGGAGTAGAGCCTTCCTCAACGGCTGGGGCCACTGGAGGTACTGCATGTGTGTGTGTGGACGTCCAAGCCATCAAAGTTGCTTCCATGAAAATGGACAGCAATATCTGAGACTTTTGTTCAGAAAATGTGGACTAGGTAAGTAGTTGGAAGCAGTGCAACTGCAGACATCAGTTGAACATTTGCCAGAGCATGCACTTCACTGTTTCCCGTGTCAGCAACCCTGCAGGGTTTCAGGGGCAGACTCTGAGGGGGGCCTTTGCTGTCTTGCTTCTCAATTCTTCAGTGTGATGTGAACACTGACATTGTACAAAACCTTGGGATAAAGCTGATGTTTGAACGGTTTGAAGGTGGGATGACTGTCAAGGTTGAATGATATTGGCCTAAGGCTCGTGGTCTTGGAATTCCGACAATCAAGATCCCATGACAGATATGACAGATATGACAGTGCCATACAGTGCCTCCTTCAAAACCTGCTGGGTTTGGGCATTCCGCTTCCCCAACCCCAAGCTGCAGACTGTCACCTCGGGCAAGCTGAGGGGACAGCTGCGGACCTAGGGACCTAGAAAGGATCTGCCAGATCCAAAAGAAATCGAGTTGGACCATGTTGGACCGGTTGCACCACATTGATCAGGATCTATGTGGACACTTCAAGATACTTCAAGGCCAATTTGTGAATAATATGCAAGATATATGCAAGATATATGCAAGATATATGCAAGATATATGCAAGATATATGCAAGATATGCAGGTGAACTGAAAAGGACACTTTGAGCAGTGGAAATTTCTGAAGCTGCTCTCGCGGCTTTTGGCTTCAGCTTTACACCTTTGCCAAGACTTTTTCGGCTACCATGGAATGTTTTTTGGCAGAATGCTAGAGATTTGATGTCTTTGAGATTGTTGGAATGCATTGGAAGATGAAAAAAATCGTACGTGTCACCTTTGGGGTCCAGCCTCGTTGAATGATCCTTGCCAAATAGGCATCCAGTGCCAACCAATATGTCTACGAACCTCATGTCACATTGAACAAATTTGAAGAATCTCAATCAATTTCAATCAATATTGATCTAACATGATCTAACCATGCTCGATCCACATCCTGACATTCTCCAAGGCTTGAATCCAGAGGCCACTGTGTAACTTGGCATGTTCGAGTTCACTCAGTTCAGTCATGCGATACGATGTGAACCGGGATGAATCCTGCAAAGAGGATCAAAGAGGATCAAAGAGGCATATTACTGGTAGAACTGCCACTTTTGGCAATCCGCCGAGGGAGGAATGCAACCTCTCCGAGATGATCGGATATCTGGCGCGTCGCTCAGATGTTGCCTTTGCCTAGCTATCCCTTCTTCGCAAAATACGGTACGAATCATACTACAAGATCATACAAGATCACGATCAGACAATACCAGACATAGATCATTTTGGATCATATTAAAATTACATGCTGCCGGTTTGTCGTGGCTTGTGTCTCGAGCTGCAAAGCTCTGCAGGGTGCCATTCTCGCTGGGGTTTTCGTGTGCAGCTGCGCATCTTGGTCGGCATTAGACAGGAACAGCACATGGAAACAGCCGGAAACAGCCGGAAACAGCCAATGTTTGAAACAGCTTCTGAGACTGTCACAAGCATTATAACATCTAGCAGAGTCTAACAAACAGCTTAGCTTCTCATTTGGTGATAGCCAAGATCTTGAGCGGCTGCTGCTTTTATTGCTGCTTGGCAAAGCGGTGGCGTTTTGTGAGACTTGGGATCGATAAATCCTGGAACCCAAAAGTGTGAGTCAGACAGAGTCACACAAGCCATGCCAAGTTGTGTAACATTGTGCAACTACCTCTTTGCATCATTTGAAGACACATTTGGCTTGGTTGGACTAAGGTCGATGGAAAATCAAAAAGCCAGACGTTGGAGCCACTGCCTTAGTTGCATTATGAGAGCAAGATGTTCACGGATGTGCTGGGTCATGCTGGGTCATCCGTTGAACCTCCACGCGGTGCCGCTGAACCTAGGCCATCACACTGAAAAGTTCGAAAACCGGCATTAAGCAGGAGCTGAGCTGAGAATGCTGAGATGAGCCGGCGAAACAGACATAAATTGAATATAAATTGTCACTGTGCTATGGCAGAGACGCAAAGATGTAAAGTTCAAGAGAGTCTTCTGGGAAGAAAGAAAGCAAGAACGAGCAAAACACACTCTTTGCACTTCATGTCCTCCGCCCCTGACCCAAGACTGTCTGAAGTAGACTAGGAACTTTCACATTGGCTTTGAGTGTTAATGTTTTCTTCCGTTGAAGAGACACTGTGGACTGTGGACATGACTCGCATCACCAAGCCTGGACCATCGTACCACAGGAGGTGCGCTTCCATGTCTACGAGCGAAAAGGTGGGCCCTGGTGGCAACTGCTGGAGAGAGACGAACATAGACGAACTCATTTGCTCAACGCTTCCGGCTTCCAATAGCTTCCCACATGTGACATGTTGCATCATGTTGCCCTTGCAGCGACTTTATCAGGCACTCAGGACACTCAGGCAGGGCAAGTGAGTCAGGGTGGATGGTAGATTTCGCAGTGTTATGATGTGTTATGCTTCGTTTTATTGTTTTTTTTATGTTTTTTGAATGATGTGCCACTGATCAGATCTGATCAGTATCCAGGGAACGTTTTCAGAACAAAACCTGACAAGAGTCTCAAGAGTGTCAAGTGAAGCCATTCCGTGTCCTTGGCAAGTGGCGGTTAGTAGGCGGTTAGCCTTCACCAGGTCACAAGGAATTATTCCACTTGATCTTATTCGCCAGCTCCAGAATTCAAACAGACAGCAAAAAGTAAAAATGAATCGAAAAGATGTCAAAAGCATCACTTCTGTTGGATCCTTGTGACGTTCCAAAGTTCCAAAGCCCACTGTATCCACCGTCCAGGCAGTTGGACAAGCAAAGTCCTTGGCGAGCAGGGACTCTGCGGAGAGCCACTTTGGCAAAGACTCGTTCTGCGGGGATGAACTCATCGAGCCATTTCAACTCAATTTCAACTCAATTTCAACTCATTTTCAACACGTTCAACACGCCAAGATGATGCAAGAAATTGAAGCAGTGAGCAGTGTGTATAAAGCAATAAAGCAAAATGATGCAAAAAGATGCAAAAAGTATGTCAAATGATCGCAACATATTGTCAACATATCTCAACTATTCAACCACATTCAACCACAAAGTCAAGTGAATGCGTTTGTCAGTCGACATTGAGCTGAGGCCGAGCAAGTCAAAGTCAAAAGGCGCAGCTGCGAGAAATCTGTTCCGAGAAATGTCTAGAAATATCAGATCTCAGTAGATCTCTTGGCTCACTTGGCTCACTTCCCAAGTTGTGAAATCTTCTTCAAGCATCTTCAAGCCAGCCCCACCATGGCCATGGCAGAAAACGGTGGTCTCCTGGCAAGTGGATACGCAAAATGCGTCAACGAGGAGCTTGGTGTCCACCGGAAAGGCTGGGACGTCACCATGGAGACATGGATATCTCATGATATCTCATGATGTCTCATGATATCTCAAAATCACTGCCTTGACCTTTTACTTGCGTTATCATTTGTTACAGTATGTGTGGAAATTCCAAAAAGTCAGACATATATTTCATATTTTCCTTTATGTAGGACCTTGACACTAAAACACTGACTGGCTACTAGGTACTGTATTACTGTACATATCTGTACATCTAGGATCATCTAGGTACTGTAGTCTTGTTGCAGAGTCGAAGAGGTATAAGTTATATAAGCGGTAGACGCTAAGCCAAACTGCCCAGCCTCGGCTCATCCAGGTCCTGCTGACTACAGTGGGTGAGGCGTTGCGGCGTTGCACTGCCGTGACACCGTTGCTTTTGTGCGTCAAAACTGTAGTCCACTGCATTTCAATATATTTCAATGAAGGTCCGGAATGTCATTTCTTTGAATTGCTATATGGACTGCTTGTGACGCATGATGACATTCCAGTCTTTGACGTTCATGAAATTTCATGGACACGTTCCTGTTCATTAGATGATCATTTGACCTGATAGCACATCATTTCCCTTCAGCTTTTCTGCCGCCGCCATATGTCTTCATTTCTTGCTCAAGGTTTCTGCAAAGTCAAAAATTGCAATGTGATCAATGTTTGCGTTTCGATGGTGTGAAGCTCTATGGCCGAAAGCGATCAAAGCTCGAAATTTCGCTTTGAGTGCTACTCAACACGACCTCCCTACTGGTCCTATGATGGAATTCCTTTTGTTAGTGCATACATAGCTGCACTGGCAGTTCTTGTCTCAGTTGCGACAAGCAGAGGTCAACTGATTACAGATCATTTTCTATTGCTCCTGGTGCCTGCAGTGGCTCATTTGCTCCTTTTTCTGGCAACGCAGTGGTCAGTGGAGGTGAATTGCTTTGTTCGCTTTAAACGCGAAGCACATGTAAGCAGGGCATCACATGTGAAAGTGGTGCCACTCGCTGATGACCAAAACCGTCCCAATTCCAAGGTATTGCTGGTGCCTTTGCAGCAGCAGGATGGAGAACCGTCCATATCCTATTTGAAAAAGAAATTCACATTTTGCAAGGAGAATGATACTTTTCAGCGCCTGAGATATGACATAACGTCACCGCTGAGTAACTATTTGAATGCAACCGGGCTCTCCTCTCGAGAAGTTGAGGAGAGAAGAAAGAGATATGGAGAGAACATTTACGACATTCCTCTACCAACATTTGGTGAACTCTTTAAAGAACATGCCGTAGCACCTTTCTTTGTTTTCCAACTCTTTTGTGTTTTGCTATGGCTGATGGATGACTATTGGTATTACTCGTTGCTAACGTTGGTGTTGCTGGTGGTGTTGGAAGCTCAGATGGTGCACCGCCGCCGCAACGATCTGCAAGAGCTGCGGGCGATGCGGATCCCGCCACGGCCAACCTATGTCTTACGGGATGGAAATTGGAAGATCGCGCAGAGCAATGAGCTGCTGCCCGGGGATATCATTGGCATCCAGCGTAACCCAGAAGCATCATTTCCGTGTGATGTGTTGCTCTTGCAAGGTAATGTGCTGGTCAATGAAGCCATGTTGACCGGTGAGAGTGTTCCTCAGATGAAAGTTCATGTGGCATCTGGTGGCTCTGAGCCATTGGACATGATCGGTCGACATCGCCAGCATATCGTTAGTGCTGGGACCAACATTATGATGCATCAAAATCCCCAGAGCAATTCTGAGCGGTCCAAGAACTTCAAAAAAGTGCCACGTGCAGGGTCTTCGAGTGTGGCAGTGGGATATGTCCTACGGACAGGTTTTGACACAACACAAGGAAAACTCTGCAGAACCATTTTATTCAGTGCAGACCGGGTGACAGTGTCCAGTAAAGAGGCATACTATTTCATTTTCATTTTGCTCCTCTTTGCCCTTGTTGCTTGTGGCTACGTGCTATATGATGGCCTGGTGGTTGTCCCAAAGACCGAGACGCCACGATCAACTTTTAAGCTCTTACTGTCGGTGAGTCACATCATCACATCAGTTGTTCCTCCTGAGTTCCCCATCATGTTGTCCTTGGCGGTGAATTTGAGCCTCGTAGCATTGGTGCAAAAAGGAATCTTCTGCACCGAGCCTTTTCGGGTGCCCTTGGCAGGTCAAATTTCGACTTGTTGCTTTGACAAGACGGGCACTTTGACCAGTGATTCCATGGAAGTTGGAGGAGTACATGGGCTTCAATATCCTGCTCCTGCCTCTGAAGCCATGGATGAGAAGGATGCAGAGTCCAGAACCGCATTGGATCAGAAATTGCCATTCTTATCTACAGCTGTGATGACAGCCTGCAATGGCTTGACTCTAGTTGAAGGTGAGATTGTAGGAGATCCTCTGGAGAAAGCTGCTCTACAAGCAGTTCAGTGGATGATGATAGGCCCTGATTTGGTTACTTCCAAGCCTAGCAAAGGTGGAGACCGTCTCCACATTTTGCGAAGATATCCCTTCGCTTCCGAGTTGCAACGCATGGCCGTACTTGCACAGCACCATGGGCCAGGCCTAGGTTACAGGGAGGAGGGCAGCGCAAGCGCAGGACGATATGATCGAGTGCTTGGCTTGGTGAAGGGCTCATGTGATGCCTTGAAGCCAAGATTGCTGGATGCTCCAGAAAACTTGGACGATTTACAGGATCAGCTGACCAAGGTGGGTTTCCGAGTCTTGTGCTTGGCGGCGAAGGAGATGAAAGAGCTGGATGTGGAGGCAACAGAACGTGAGGAAGTGGAATCGTCCTTGCACTTCTGTGGTTTGTTGGTGCTCCGGAATTCTGTGAAACCCAACACTTCCAGCACTATCCGACAGCTGCGCCGAAGTTATCACAGGGTCATCATGATCACAGGAGACCATCCACAGACAGCATGTCAGGTTGCCACCAACGTCCACATGGCAGATGGCAGATTCTTGGTCTTGGAGGCCAATGAAAATGGTCTGGAGTGGAGGTACCCAGACCACCAAATTCATCAAGAAATTCCTTTTCGCAGCGGGTCATCTAGGTCTGGAGCGGCATCCATTTTGGATCTGGCAAGGAGTCACACGCTGTGTGTGCCAGGCGCTGCTTTGGCAAAGCTCAGTAAGTCGGAGGTGGAGGAGGTTGTTGAGGCCACCACCGTCTTCGCCAGAGTTTCACCGCAGCAGAAGGACTGTCAGTAACCGTCAGTAACTCTGTCAGTAACTCTTTCAAGGGTGCTTCAGATCGGTTTGGGATTTTCAGATCGGCTTGATGGTGTGGGGTCATTGAAGGGATACCAGATCAAAGTTAACCTTTCCATGCCTTTCCATGGTTTCAGTTTCACGTGTGTTTTAAGCAATCCAAAGTTCAAGCAGGTGCAACAAGTTTGTGCCTACGGCCTGAAAACCATCTCACGTTTTACTTGTTTTTTGCACTTGCTTCTGCTGCCGTGGGGTGGGTGGGTGGGAAGAGCTGACGACGTTCGCTGTAGCCCGCACGCATCCTCATGCTATACAGTATGTCTATGTATATCTTCATCATGTTTCTACATCATGCTACTCCTTGATGTTCTCTACATCATGATACGCTGCTTGGTTTTTTCATCATGCTACGCTGCGTGATCTTCTCTACATCAGGCGATGCTGCTTGATGTACTGTACACTGTACATCATGCTACGCAGCATGTAAGTGTCAACCACGGTCGTGCATTAGAAGCACATACTGATACAATGGCATGTGCAACGGTTATGCAGACACATCCCACGGGCATTCAGCGACTGCAGAGGCATGTCAGTGGAGATTTTTCAATATATAGAATAGATATGAATGAATTTCGCTGAAAGAAAATCTTCAAGAAACAAGAAATAGAATCTTGTGAAATCTTGTGAAGAAGAATTGAAAAAGGATAAAAAGGCATCGATGGCACTTCCAGCTGCATTGTGACATTGTGACCGAATGTAATCAGCATTGAATTCAGCACAGGTTTGGACTTGAAAATCACCAAGATCTACAAATTTAGCATGTTTAATCTCAGCAGCGGCGTTTAACTGCATTGTTTGCTTCCCCAACAGTTGCCATGTTTTGGCGTCTCAAAATACAACAGGCTCAACGCTGCTGAGGCAAAGCGGCAATAATTACAGATCCTGGGTAGCATTGACTACAAGAAACACACATCCTATCCGTCAAAAAGTAAAACCCCACACAAAATGCATCTTCAAATCCACTTGGACAAAAAGAGGGTGAAAAAATCTAGAACGGTTCCCAGGCCAACGGAAAAGTGTGTGATGCAGGAGCAGATCATATTGGCCTTGAACCAGCGCTCACATACTGTGATGGTGGGCGATGGAACCAATGATGTTGGTGCACTGAAACATGCTCACGTTGGTATTTCCTTGATGACCACATCGATCGCACCCAAAGCCCCCAAGACACCCAAGACACCCAGTGAGATGGTGGCAGACAATGGGCAGGCTCCATTGGTTCGCTTGGGGGATGCCAGCATAGCTAGTCCTTTCACCTACAAAGGCGACTCCATCAGGTGCTCGATTCAAGTTCTTCGTTGCGGAAGAGCAACACTATGCTCAGCGCCTCGTAGACGTCAACGAATTCCTTTTCTGATTCCAAGGTTATCAGAAGAATGAAATGAGGGAAAAGGTTTAAAGGCATGACAATTTCTAAGCATCATCTCCAGAACTACGGTGTGATTATTGCAGCGTGCAGCATATCGCGAGCTGGGTTAAACTTTTGGGTATTGAACATCGCTCACAAGTATCTGGTATGAAAGCTGGTTATGTGAAGGCTATTTGTTTGACTTCCGGATGGTTTTTCCTAGAGGGTTTGTTTGTTTCACAGATTGAAATCGGAGATATTCCGACCCAGGTGATGATGATGTACAAAATTATGGGGCTCAACAGTGTGATGTCGGCCTTTGCGATGTCTGCCTTGACTTTGGACGGCGTGAAACTTGGCGATGGCCAGACCGCAATCGAGTCCTTGCTCCTTTGCCAAATGAGATCAAATGCTTTGCAAATATGTGCAAATCATATTTCGTTTGTGTTTTGCTACAACGTTGTGCAAGGTTTCAGCCGGCTGTTGTTGCTTACTTATTAGCACGTTTCAAAGGAGTTAAATCACTAATCTTATAGCACCTGCTGCTTTCTTGTATACGTTCTACTCGAGGCATAATTTGCCCTCTTAAATTTGACTTCCAACAGCGCAATGACACGGTCACCAACTTTGACCAAACCACAGTCTTGGACTGGGTTCTGTCTCAAAGACTGAAGGAGCAGCATTCTCATTAACAGATTTGGTGGCTGCGCTAGCCGGCAAGGCCCCTTGCACCCCAATATCCATCTTGACTTCAGGATATTGGATAATTTAGTGTCCAATGTTGACAAAGCTTATTTCCTAGATTTGAATACGTGTCTCAATTAACTAAACACCTGTCCATGCATATGTGCCGCTGGCCCCAGAAGTTCAAGCTGTACTGTAGGTGCAGAGAATAAGACGACAACACCTGTTTTTCAATTAGGCCGAAACAATGCAAGACAGGCGATGCCAAAACAAGGACCGGATAGCCCCACATATTAAGCCTTTTTGTAGGTAATAGGAGAAGGAGGGTTGGGTACAGATATGGGCTCTGTCAGACATAGATGACAGAAAAAAAAGACAAGCAAGTTGGACGGAGGGAAGTTGGATAGCTGTAAGTTTGATAGAGGTGAGTTGGATAGATAAGTTGACAGTGGTAAGTTTGATAGAACTTTGTTTGATTCGTAAAGATAAGTTTCATTCATAGAGGTACGCTTGATAGAATTTGGATGAATTTGGTTTGATAGGGAGAAGGTTGATAGGGGTAAATGTTAATTAATGAAAGATAGCGATTCTGGAGTGAACATCACAGCATGAATCGAAGAAAGGTTGAGGCATCAAAAAAGAAGCCTGTCTCTGGCATGTTTCCAGGTCGGGCTTATGATTGAAGTTTCTGTTATGTTTGTTAATCATTGATTGCAGACATTCTCAGAACTTACCTTTGTGTACCCCTTTAAGAAAACAGAGGGACAGGTGCAACATCCAGCAGTACAGGAAGTCAACGCGCGGGATCAAGAAAACCACACACTGCTGAAGAACCTCAATACCGCCAATGAGTTTCAAGCGATCCCAAATGGTGATAAAATGACGAAATTTGCAGACTTGAGAACAAACAATTGGTGTGGTTGAACAGAAGATGACAATATGAATAAAAAATAATAAAAATAGTCTTCTTGATTTACACATATCTGTTACATATTGTGATTGTGCGAATGACCGGAACATTTTTACGAAAGCCAGCTGGAGGCAGTGGCTGAAGTGTCTATTGCGAAGGTAGTGAGAGTACAGGGTGTCCAGGGGTAGCGGCTTCCCAAAGGCACACGAAACTCTAAATTAGGTGGTGTTCCGGGTGGCCTGGAAGGGTGTTTTGCCGGGTGATGTACCGTGTCGCAATTTGGGGATGCTGGGCGTTTGGTTCCCCCCTGGTTCGTCCTGCTGCCGGGTTGTTGTTGCCTTTTTTCAGGACCCCTTCCTGTTCTGACCACTCAGTTTGCCCGACGGAAGCAAAGCCACGATACAACTATGTTGGCCTTTTCGTGGTTATATCCTTTGTGCTTAGCACCAATCAAATTTGCTGCCTTGTTGTTGACTCCTGACATTTAGCATGTTGCATTGGCCTATCCTGGTTATATCCTTTTTGCAGAGCACCCTTGCGGGGAAAGGTAGAGGCATGTTTTCGCATACGGCTTTTTGAGTGTCAGCAGAATCTTTCTCCTGTAAAGTCGTGATGCGCAACCACTAAGAGCTGGAAATTTGTAGAATAGTGAGACAGCACGTTTGAAAGTGGAACTGAGAAGAGTAGTAGGAGGGCTGGAAGATTTGAGACCTAGAATTGATGGAGAAATTTTGGAGACGAGACTCGCTGCAAAGCAGAAGGAGCAGAAGAAAAGTTGGGAAAATGATAGAAGAGAAAGAGGGTGCGAGGGGACCATACAGGGCTTGCACGGCTAGCAGCCGGGTATGTTATTTTTTCCCCAACAGCGTAAGCTTGGGGTCTTCAGCCATAGTAAAGGTTCCGGAGCAGGTCGGAGCAGCCAAATCCGCTGGGAACCGGGTTCCCAGGAAGGTTCCCAGGAAGAGCTTCCTTTTCCAAGAGAATCCCTCGGAGCAGCCAGATCCGCACGGCGCGAGGTTGGGAACGGGTTGCGAGGAAGAGGTTCCCAAGCAAGGTTGCCAGGAAGAGGTTCCCAAGCAAGGTTTCCAAGCAAGGTTCCCAGGAACAGGTTCCCAAGTAAGGTTCCCAAGAGGTTCCAAGGAACAGGTTCCCAAGCAAGGGTTCCCAGCAAGAGGTTTTCAAGCAAGGTTCCCAGGTTCCCAAGCAAGGTTCCCATGGAAGAGGTTCCCAGCAAGGTTCCCAGCAAGAAATAAGGAAGGTTCCCA
>Ga0126342_10000255_pt1 | contig 49578 bp, 47 predicted proteins | sample Cyp1metagenome_FD_92528 | JGI IMG/M metagenome (GOLD analysis project Ga0126342, IMG submission 92528) | Coral microbial communities from Lord Howe Island, Old Settlement Bay, Australia - Cyphastrea 1 metagenome | ecosystem: Host-associated > Invertebrates > Cnidaria > Coral ...
AGTAATTAGATTTCAATTGTAGCCAATTGAAATCCTTACTTAATTGAGGATATGTTTTTCTTTTGGGAAGAAATTTTTTGACTTTCTACGTTAAAGAGAGTCCAGAAATAGTTTGGGGGGGGGCCACACACAAATCAGGACTCAACATTATATATATCATAAATGGGCCGGGCTCTTTCAAGCTATTTCACATCACTTTAATTTCCTAAAAACATCCAAATTAAATGTATCCAAATGTGTTTGCTGAAATTTCAATTTTTCCGTCAAAATCCCACCTTTGTAGCCTTTGTACTGTACTAAAATCCCAATTTGGTCAACTCCCGGATTCTCCTACATAAACTCCATTTTTTGGGGTTGGATCAAACCTCCTGTTGTCGCCTCATCAAACCTCAGTGTTTGTGAGCCACGTTCCGCATCAGTTTTGGTCATGTCATAGGTACTCACTATTTTTAAAATGATCTACTTTAAAGTGCAGTTCCAGTTATAAGTGAATAAGTCTTAACCATAGTCCGGGGCCCCATATCCCAACATATCCCAACTTATGGGATATTTGGGTGTCTGCTGTTCGTGTAAAATCATGTCAAATCCCCAAACCCCAAGGGTTCATCATCATCTTTCCTCTGCTAAATGGCCTAATTTAAAGTCCCATTGGTTTAGATCCTCAACTGGATGCGCCTGAGACTCGCAGCCTCGGCTCTGCCACGCACCTCCAGGACCTGCAAATTCCCCAAGGAAGGGGACGAAGGGTCACATTTGCCCCTACCTCACAATCCTTTCCATTGAATAAGTCATTCAACCTTTTAGGGTTTGGCCTGGGGACATGGGACATTTAGGGGTAGGGGGGACTGGGGGGTGGAAGCGTTGTTGATTGAAACGATTGAAACGGATGTTACAACGTAGCATCCAGAGCGTCTTGGAAGTGACTTCAAATGGAGGATCCAGAGCATCTTGGAGTTGCTGGAAATGGATGTTACCACGTAGCATCCACAGCGTTTTGGGAGTTGATTGAATGAATGTTACAACGTAACACTTGGAAAAAGACGTCGTAGCTGACTGTCACAGCTGGAAAACGATCCTTTCGAGACTCTGAAACTATTGCGCCTGGCACGCAAAACGAGGTCGGGTCACATTTGCCCCTACCCTAGGGTTTCGTTCGCCCCTACCTCCACCTTGAGTAGGGGCAAGTGCGACCCACATGAGGTAGGGGCAAATGCGACCCCCGTGCCTCAATGGAGGTTTACAAGGGGAAAAAGATCTATAAATGGCTAATTCTTCACTTGAATTGATTTTTCAGGGAAAAAAACAAAACAGGAAACCTGCACAAATTATCAATCTTGATCTCGATGACAGTCGCCAGACACTTTCTGCTGGATCCACCCAGCCACCCAGCGACCCAGCGCCTGGGTCCCCAAGGATCGATTGCACAAGAAAAAATAGGGCGCATCCTCCGCACACGGCGAACGAAGCCACAACCTGCGACCGAAAAAGACCGTGGAGAACATGTTGGTCGTAGAAAAATGAGAAAACATGGGAACCTGAACTGGGAATCGAATATAGAAACCGAACCTAATATGGGGAACATGTTCCCATATTACCCATGATATTTACCCATGATATTTACCCATGATATTCCCATTTAGGGGAGTTTCAATGGGAATATCATGGGAATATCATGCACGCTGTGTTGAATAAAATGCTGATCCTCCGGGTGAGGCCGTCTGCTATGCAACGGTGCACCGGTGGGACGTCGTCATGTGATAGCAAAATCCCTGTGCGAAATCTCTTAAAGTAGATCTAAGTTATCAACCTCTGACAACTGATATATGATATTATATGATGATATATGTGTCTTGTTCATGTCAAATGTGTTTTTTTTTAATATGTCCACTGTGAAGATAGTGGAGACGGTCAATTCCTCACATCATCTCACATCCAAGCGCCGAGCGGGCTCGGGATAGATGCGTGTGAATCCACATTGACCACACTGGGATAGATGTGTCGTCTTTGCAGCTGGATAATCTATCCCAAAGAGATTAGTCTTAGTCAACCCTAACGCGCTAACCTTCCATAGGTAACTAGGGTGATGAAAATCTGATGATTTTGGGGTTGGCTCCTATCTGATAGGTAAGGAAGCTGACAACAATGTGATTGTTTTTCACGTTCGAAGTACTGCACGAAGTGTGCTTGGTTCCGAGCTGCTCTTGGCCTCAAAAGCCTATGGAAATTCTCATCGCGGGTAGAGATGGAAAATGAAGCTTATAGGCTTATAGGTTTGTCTGCAAATAAGGTACCCGGAGACTTCGATGGTTTATCATCATTATATCCCTATTGATATTGCATTTGTTTGTATGCACCATTTTTGGACACCCCCGGAATTATATCATTGGATATAGTATCTGGGTAAATTATAATATTTCACTACCCTGAATTAAGGCCATGTGGGGATGATTTCCCTTACTAACCATGATTCCAGGCTTCGGTCGCAGGGTTTGGTCGTGATTAAATTTACCCAGATATATGATGAGTATATTCCATTATCTGGGCATATTATCTATATCTGGGTATATTATCTATTAATCTATATCTATAAATGCTAATATAATGGGAATTTACCCAGATATATTCCATGGCATTCCCATGGAATATTAGCATCCCATCATTTATAGCTCCGACTCGCTCCGACTCGCTCCGACTCGGTCCGACTCGCTTCCGAGCAGCTGATCATCTGCCGCCATCGTCTCGCTTGAGGGCCAGCGGTAGGTCATCGCATCCTGCCGTGGAAGGAAAACGCGCCCGTGGAGGCCAGTGGTTTCATCAATGGCCCCAGGAAGCGATAAAAATTGGAGGTACCTACCATATATAAAGCCTATGGTTCAGGGAATCTTCCCCCAAAATATGGCCGTATATGGTACAGTAGCTCCATTTTAGGATCCTGAAATTCCCATTGATTTCAACCATCTTGAAAAATATTAGTCAATGGGAAGGATTATCCCATATATTATGGAAAATAAAAAATGGTCCAAACCACCAACCAGCTATTGTTTGATGACACCCCTCCAAAGAGGTTGTGAGCAAATTGTCATAGCCCCCACACCAGAAAGCCCACTTTGGCTCTCCCCAAAGCGAAACATCATTTCTTAAAATGATTGATTAGTAGATTAGGCTTGGTCAGCCAGTGGCATCTCCAAGAATTAGCCAAATGTTCAAGCAATATTCCAAATGTTGGTGGTTGTTAAATACAAATATAACATACTTGGGGTGCTAATCATAAACCAAGACTTGTGGATGCTGGCTTATCATAGGTCTCCACATCAAAGTTGCCACAAAATGAGCTCCCAGACTGTTGGAAACATCCAGATGAGTCTGTCTGAAATTGGACACAAAATGGCCTGAAACTATGAGGAACATGAGGAACATGAGGAACATGATATATTTAAACCATGTAATTGTGTTCCTCTAGATGTTCAAACCCTTATGTTGATGGTGAACCTGTTTTTTGCTGGGACTGGCTAATAGAAAAATGATCAAACACACATGTTTTGTTGATGTCCTATGGTAATTCAAAACTTTGCGAACTGGAAAGTAACTGTTTTCAAGAAGGGTAACTCACCTTCTAATTTCGGGCCATTTGGTCGATAGCTTCCAGATCCATTTTTTTGGCTGGTGACATGTCCATATCTTCCTTATTCCTCATAAGCAAATCAGATTCACTAAATGGCGCCATGGGGTTTTCCTAAGTCATGGGGGGTTACCCTCTGGTAAATTAACATAACTATGGAAAACCACCATTTTTCATGGGTAAATCCACTATAAATGGTCATTTTCAATAGCTATGTTAAGTTACCAGAGGGTAGCCCCAAATCATCCATATGTTCGTTGGATTTTCATAGGAAATCCTTGAGGGCCGGGGCCCCGGGGGCGTCCTTGAGGGCAAGGCGACCTTCGGGCGGCCTTGCGCATGCCGAACTCAGTAATGTAATATAGTTTAATATAGTTTAGTATAATACCATGCCATGCAATATCACATAGATAATAGGATATAAATGTATACACGCAAATATGTACGCAAATGTTAAGTGCATATATATATATATATATTGATACGCCCCGAGGATCCAGATACTTTCTGAGGAAGTATGTGGGATATGATTTGGCGGGCAACGGGGCAAGTACCTTCTCAGGAAGCACTTGGATCCACAGAGATATGTACATATAATCAAAACATTTGTAGATAACAACAAACAAATAAAGTGTACGGAACTGTACTGTAATTCAGATAAACACATCCATTGATTCCATAGATACATGCCTGTACAAAGCGTGATTGTGGGTGAGTTGTTGCCTAAAAGTAGCAACATATATAATTAAAATATAATATATAACATATAATATCTAATATATGATATATGATATATAATATACATTATAATATAATATTATATTATATGTAATATACAATAAATGATTAATGTATAATGTATAATAAATGTTTAAAATATAATATACAATGTAATAATATCTAATATCTAATATAGAATATAGAATATAGAATATATTGTATAATACATACATATACAATAGTATAGTATTGTATACTATAATATACTGTAGTAATATATATATATACACATATAATTATATATATATACAAAACAAACAATAATAACCTATAATAATATATTCGATTATAATATATCATAATATAGTAATAACATATAATACAATGTAGTATACTAAAATACAATGTATAAATACAATAGTATATCTTTTATAATATCAGTCATATCATATTATATTAAATCAATAACCACTCAAACCAATGCCAACCTGCCCTTCTTACTTTCGAGCAAGTGGAAGCAACACATAATAATTGCGGACAAGCATCATATTCAAGGGGTTCAGTCACTCTAGTAACCAGTACTATTCTCTATTTATGCGCGGTTTCATAGGTTGTAGGCCAAGCTGACTCCATGTTCGTGCCGTGTTCGTGCACATGGGATGAATTGGGGGGGGTTCCCCAGCATTACCTACATGGCACACATGAAATGATCGCTATGGAACATCTTTCACTGATTGAGCTTGGGTGTTCTGAAAATAGGGTGCCCTATATAAACTCTCATGTGTGAGTATCGTTTTTCCCTGTTTGTGGAAGAACATGTGGTTTTGTCCAAAAAGTGGGGTAACCCCAAATTTCATGGTTTACCCTCTGGTAAACGTTTACAAAAAACTATGGAAAATCATCATTTTATAGCTGGGTAAATCAACTATTTCTATGGGCCATTTTCAATACCTTTTTGTAAGTTTACCAGGTAAACCTCCATCAATCACAATTAGCTCCCACTAAATCACCATGAAATCCCATGAAATCCCATTAAATCACCATTAATCACCAGTTTACCAGAGGGTATCATGTTCCCAGCATTGCCATTTTGGAGATTCGCCAAGGCACAGCTTCATGATTGCCTTCCGCCACCTGGTTGGTTCCCCGGTGATCAAACTGGTTGGTTTATAACCTCAACTAACTATAGAAGATCCATAGTACAGTACATTACCTCCATAGAAATATGGAATTTTATAGATGTACAGTATCTACCTTAGATATCCATATTTATCTGCCTCAAATATCCAATTTTAGCAACTAGCTATTTTTAGCAACTTCGAAAACTATGGGGAACCAATGGGATGATGGAACCAAGAAATCACAAAAAGCCGTGAACAGAAACCTCTTTGGGCGATTGAAAATGGTGATTTGCCTCCCATTTAGAACATCAAATTTATGGAAATGATGAACTGATTAACCATTGAATTTAGGGATTTGACACTCAATTTCCAGGTGTTGCAATCAGCAATCCAGCAATCCAACTCAACAGAGGATCAGCAATCTGAAGCAAACCATAGCCTATTTTTCACGCCAACAAAATATCCAGACCCGGGTTTACAAGCTCACATATCTTACATTCCCCCTGGAATGAGGATCATCTGGGCAAAATCGAAAATAAATCACTCACCTGAAATGTTAGGCCATTTTGGGATGATTCCCCAATAATATAACCCTGGTTCCAGGCTTCGGTCGGTCGTTATAATTTACCCCCTGGTAATTTGTTACATAGCTTTTGAACATGGCCCATAGAAATAGTTGATTTACCCAGCTATAAAATTGTGATGTTCCATAGTTATGTAAACGTTTACCAGAGGGTAAACCTCCATTAATCACCATTAGATCCCACTAAATCACCATGAAATCCCATGAAAGCCCATTAAATCACCAGTTTGCCCATTAAAAATGGTGATTTTCCATGGTGTTTTCTATGTTTACCAGAGGGTAACTTGTGTAACTTGTTACCAACCAACGGTGTTTTCGACGTAAACTTAAACTTCGTTGCGACGTCTGTCGTTTCAGCTGTTCTCCGCAGGCCTGCCGTCTTTTCCCATGGCGTCCACATCATAAACCTCGATGGTTGAACGGGGCTTGTACATGGATTATGATTATTATATATACGTATAATATATATATATATATATGTATATATATCATGATCAAGTCCCTCCAGAAGCTTGTGCCTACAATGCTGCTGAGCTTGCTCGGCTCTCATACTCGCAATTGCTCAAGTTAGCCCTCCATGGGCAAGAGGCGGCCATACACAAAGGTGGCCAGCTTGTCCAGGCACACAAAGGTAAGGGTCCGATTGATTTCTGTGAATCATATCGGAGCCTTCTGATTTCCTCACACCAGGGCAAAGTGTTGCACAGGTCCCTGAGGCAGCACCAGACAGACTTGTATGAAAGCTTCATGCAACATCAACAGATTGGAGGTCGAAGAGGGGTACCAGTTACCCTTGGTTTACACCACTTGCGCTCCTTTATGCGGCATCAGCAACGATGTGGACGCTCGTGTAGTATCCTCTATCTTGATCTCAAAGAAGCATTCTATCGAATCCTGCGTCCGCTCACCTTGGACAATCCATGGACTGATGCAGAGATCGCTGGTCTTGCCCAACGACTTCGACTTCCTGAAGGAGCCCTTGCGGATCTGTATGAGCATTTGAAGATGCCCAATGCTGTTGCCGCTGCCGGCCTCCCACATCATGTTCGCAATTACTTGACAGCTCTGCACAGTGACACGTGGTTCTATGTCGAAGGTCAAGCAGACATTTGCAGAACATCAGTTGGTAGCAGGCCAGGCGATTGCTTCGCCGATACAATATTTGGCTACCTTTGGGCCAAAGTCTTGCGTCAAATTGAGGGAGAGCTATGTCAGTATCAGATATTGGATAACATTCATGCTGTTGATGGCTGCGCTCTCTTTGGCTGCAATGGTCCCATTGATTCGGCCTCTCGAGCCTATCTCGGGCCATGCTGGATGGACGATCTAGCAATTTGCCTTTCAGGATCCACTGCAGACGAGTTAGTGCACAGACTTGGCATCATGACGTCCACTTTGATGGACACTTGTCTGGGACATGCCATGACGCCGAACACTGATGCTGGCAAGACTGAAATCATGCTCACCCTACGAGGACCCAGATCTCGACATTGGCAGAAGCAATTTCATGGCCCGAATAGCTCCAAGCTTTTTACTGCAATTGGGGAATACCAATGTTTCTCTGTGCGGGTTACTGGAAGATACAAACACCTTGGCGGTATTGTCCATCATTCTGGAAACCTGAAGTTTGAAGCTAAGCAGCGACTTGCAGTGGCACATCAGACGTTCACACGCCATCGGCGAGTGCTTTTCTGCAACAAACACATTGATCACAAAGTACGTGGGCAGATCTTTGATTCCCTTGTCATGAGTGGTTTGAACTATGGCAGTGAGACTTGGGTTCTCCCCGACAAACAGAGCAAGACAGCTGTGCATGTAGGCATGATTCGATTGTACCGGCGACTGCTCCATGTTGCGCATGATCAACATCTTTCAGATGAAGAGATTCTGACTCGCTGCATGACTCCAAGCCCTACGGAAGTGCTGAGACGTGCCAGACTCCGCTATTTGGGCACTCTATATCATGGAGCGAGTTCGATGGATTGGGGCATCATCAACTGCGACATGACATGGTTGACTTTGGTCGAAGATGATTGTGTGTGGCTTTGGACGCAGCTTCATCATTGCAGTGGCCTTCGAGATCCACGACAGCATTTCCGTGCATGGGAGTATATCTTGAGATATCACCCCCGGTATTGGAAACGGTTGGTGAATCGAGCCATTACGCATGCAATTCAGCAGAGACGGAACCGGCAGCTTGTGGGTGCCATCCACCGCGATCTCTTTGAGAGTTTGCAGAGCCATGGACGGTTTGGTGCTGATGCTCCTCTTTATGCAGTCCCATTTGATGATCAAATGAAGTTTGGCTGCATGCTATGCAAAAAGCGATGTGCAAGCCGTGGAGGCGAAGGGGCGCACTTTTTCAAATGTCATGCCATCGTTGCCAATGTTCGGCATCTATGCCATGGCACACAATGTGCACACTGTCTCCGTGAATATCATACACGCAGCAAACTTCAACAGCACTTGCAGCGCAGTCGAGCTTGCCGAGGAAGCCTTCAAGCCAGAAGGCTGCACAGTGACATCCAAGCAGGTATTGGTTCTAGCGAGCAACAGCAGGCGCAAAACATGCATGATGGACTTGTTCCACCTCTGCAGGCTCAGGGCCCGGTTTTGCCATTTCGTGCACCTGTTGACCTAGACCCAGAGCATATGGATCTCATTGACATGTGGATGGAACTTCTGTACCCTGAGATTGAGGCTGCACAGCTCCAGCAGATGATGGAAACTGCAATTCAGGAGTTTGCCATTTCATGGACCAGATGTCAGCAGACACTTCGTGCATTTCGTGACGGTTTTGGTGAGGAACTTGTCATGATCACTGGAGTTTCACAGCGTATGGTTTATCAGGCTGTGGACAATCTGCTTGACCCAGACCATTGGCCATTTTTGCGAGATGATTTTCGTGATGCCAACAGACCTGTTGATGATTTGACTCATTACACAGAATGGTGCTCCCGCTTGACAGCCACTGGAGATGTTTGGATTGCGCAGCATGTCCCTCTGCCTGTAGGCAGAGAGCGTGTTGTGCTCCACGCATTTGCAGGTCGTAGGCGTGTTGGGGATTACCAATGGTATCTGGAACAATTCATGGCCCCAGTTGAGGGCGTTGTTCTCCATGTTGTGTCGCTTGATATTATCATTGACGAGCACTATGGAGATTTGTCTCGCAAGGACATCCAGCAGTATTGGTTGCATGGAATCCGCTGTGGTTGGGTGCACGCTTTCCTCGGTGGACCACCATGCTGCACATGGTCCAAGGCTCGGGCAGTTGATCTTGATGATGGTGGCAATGGACGTCCAGGCCGTTTTGGCCCGCGCCCAGCGCGCTCTGCACAGGACCTTTGGGGACTGACGTCACTTGGGCTCAGGGAGATTGACCAGGTCATCGACGGGAACGTCTTGCTGGGGTTCTGCCTGCTAGCGCTTGGTGAACTTGCTCTACAAGCTCGGGCTGGCATCCTTGAGCACCCTGCAGAACCGGCTGATGAGAGTATGCCTTCCATTTGGAAGCTGCCAATCGTGCAGGTTCTTTTAGGTCTCCCGGGTATGCAGAAGCTTCGTCTGTCCCAGGGATTGTTAGGAGCCGACAGCATGAAGCCAACTGAATTGTTGGCTCTTAATCTTCCCAACTTACCAGCAGCCATAATTCAGTGGCGTGTCACCCCAGATGTTCCGAAGCGCGTGAACATTGGCCGTGACGCCACAGGCCAATTTTACACGGCCCAATTAAAGGAATATCCTCCGGCGTTCTGCGGCGCGCTTGCACAGGCGACGTTCAACGCTGTCAGCAGTGAGGGCTCTGATGATGTGCAGATAGACTCAGAGTTCCTAGCATGCTGTGTAAAGATGCAGCAGGACTTCCAAGGCGAATTCATTGGGCCGGATTTTGCACACCATGGCTGACTGGTTTTGGTTTCCTTCCTTCTCACCGTGCTTCGAATTTGACATGCTTGGCCGCCGCTTCATTGCACCTGTGAGCCAGAGTGAAAAAAAATGTGTATATATATATCCATTAATATATTATATATACATAATTATACATATATATATGGATTAAATGAATTTAAATCAGGGAACCATGGGATTCTTAGCCACTCAAAATGGATGAGATGGGCAGATCCTCTGGACTCTGGCCATTCTGACTGGAAATTCACCATCTAAAACAGGTTTCATGCATTTTCATTTTCCAGTACCATAGTTCATCACCAATGGAAAGTGGCAAGAAGCTTGAAAGCATGAGATCTTGGAAAAGAGCTGACCCCAGGCATCTGGTGCATGTGCAGAATCAGGCTGATTAGATGATTAATGGGCCTGCAGCAATGTGGGAATCCTGAAAACTAAAATAGATAATGGACAATGAATTGAAGATAGTTTGAGCGTATCTTTTGAGGGGAAATTTAGTCTTTCTCTAGCTTCAAAGGTCAGTGGCCACAGCCATCTCTGGGGCGTCCGACACTGCCTTGCCAGCCATTGAACAAACATCGTTTTGCCAATTCCTCTTCCTGACCCCCCGCCGGGCTGGGCTGTAGACAGTGCCACAAATACTGGACAACTCCGGGGCTTGGTTTGGGTTGACAAATATTCGTCTGAAAATATCCTAGCTCCAAATCCCATGAAGAAGCAGTTGTCTATTCAAATCAAAGAAAAATAAATTTGGGCCAGTGAAATCCGTCATCTTTGGACAACCCCCAAAATCATATATACTCTTATAACCTCTTGTATCATTTTATCGCCATTCTATGCTCCGACGTTCTCAAACGTGGCTAGCGGGAGAATCCCCGAGCTTGCCATGTTTAGTTCACTGGGAAAATCATCGAATTAAATAAAGGGATGTCCATTGCTATCCCCATTTTGGATACTACTTTTGGATACTTTTGGACCAACCCTTAAAAATCATGAATATACCCATTCTATCCCCATTGTAACCCCATTCTATCCCCATTACATCACCATTGTCCCCACTATATCCCCAGGCCATATCCCCACAGGCCCCCAATGCGGCTCCTGAGTGGGCCAAAGTTTGGCATGTTGCTTCGTCGGAACCACAAGACGAGCAACCCATCTCTCCTCAATTTTCGTGCTGTGAACCATGGGAACCATGATGCCAGCGTCAAAATTAGGGAAGGCCACCCCGGGCCATAAAGTTGGCTTAACATGTTAACTTCATCTAGCTATAGACGTATATATATATATATATATATCTATATATATATCTATATATATATACATATATTTATTTATATATATATATATATTCAAGTTGGTTTTAATTTTGACTATTCCAAGATGATTTGAACATACCTCTGGAGCATAGCCCAATGTGGTAATCCTATGCCTTTCATAAAACATTTTTAGGGGGCAAGGGGTATGCTCTTGGGGTCTGTTGGAAATTCCTTTGAACTATGCATCCAACCCAATAGGTTTGCCCAGGACTGAAAAATGGAATAAGGGGAGGGAGTTATCCTCAAAAGTGGAGTACATTCCAATTGAAAGATGTTTATAAACCATGATAAACCAATAAACCATGATAAATCATATGCCATAGGTGCAAAGGATTTTGAGGTTCCTCATGTGACACATATTCGATCCATATGATTAGTCCTTGGCGACCGGTGGTTTGGATTCCCGGGTTTCCCACGGTGATCATCATCACCAAAATTAGATGAGGCAGGCTCTATATTATTGAGGCGTGTCTTCCCTTGTTAGGACGTCCCCTATATCCCTATCATTTTCCAATCCGTGGATTGGCCAAGTTGGAATAGGTCATTTCTTGCGCGTTTTGATTCACGTGCGATCTTGGGTTTGGGATGATTGACTATGCATTTGTTTAACGCGCTATCTGATTCGCTACTTATGATGTCACAAATTTGCTGCGATTCAGTGGAACTGATTGGCTTCATTCACTTCAGGACGGTGATATAATGTTATATATATATACACGTGTATATATAATATATATATATAACATAATTTCTAGACTGGTAGTAAGCTTAAAGTGTTTTCGTTTGCTCCGGGTGGACATTGAACTGCAAAAATCCACAGCTTCCTGATCTAAGAGGGAAATATATATATTATATATATACGAATAGAAAAACCTGCAACAAAACATGTTTAATCACTTACACTCCTGCAACATCGTTCATCAAGGATTCACCTGTGGGTTGTGACACCATGGCGCCATTGCATGCCTTTGCTGTAGTATGTTTCACCATGTTTCACCCATTTTGTCTCGACCATTGAGAATCCCAAACCTGATTTCTTGGCCGTTGGCCGATCCCATGTTCGTAATGGTCATGACATCATGAATGGTGGGGCCTTGGCCGTCACCGAAAATCCATGAAAATCCTCCATCCCATATTCTGAGTCATAAGGACATAGGTCATTCTAGGTTTTGTTGGTAAATCCCATTTCAATTCGTTGGACTCCCGTTTTGGCTAACTTCCACCACCCATTTTTGTTGGTTAGATCCCAAATTCTGCGGACGAGCTTCAGGTGATGCTGCCAAGTCTTTGGACAGCAATCTGCGGAGGGGACAGCACTTTACATCGGCTCCTCTCAACAAACATATTATTCTTGGAATATTATATAAGTTTATCAACTTGGACATGTTCGATCTCAATCAATTCGACATTTTTGGATCTCAATCAATTGATATTTTGGAAAAGATCAAGAAACTTTCGCAATCATGACATGTTGGGGCGCCAGTTTGGGGTGGTTTCCAATTACATAAAGTTGTGAGATATTGTTTGCTCAAGTTATGAGGGATGCCGCAAACACTGGTTTCATATACTTTCATCAAATGTTGCAATGGAAAACCTCGGTAGACAAACCATTTTAAGACAAACCGAAATAGTTGTTATTGATTCTATAAGTTATCGATCTCATTACATCCCTGTTACATGCTATTAGTTCCCTATTGTTCATTGTTATGTCAAAACATATACCCCATTCTATCCCCAAATATTCACCATTAGATCCACATCAATATGTGTTTTGATCCCAAGAAATATCCCCAGATTCCATCTTCCTGGCGATTTCTTCCTGTAATTCACCAACCTGAAATTTTCAGCTTCTTGGGAGAATTCCTGGAATCCAAACCATGATAAACCAGGCTTCGTGCCACGTGAGGTGACAAGGTGATTCGCCGGAGATCTGGAGCAGTTTCAATCAGAAAGTCCCACGGGCGGCCAGTCCCCGAAAGGTGATCGGCCGGGCCACCTGAGGTGATCTTTCGGCTTCGCCAGGAACCTGCGCAACGATTTGGGCGCCAGATTTCATATGAAGCATCCTTGATGTTCAGAAAAATTTTCCAGAAACGGCTACAATGTTTGGAAAACTGAGCGGATTACCCACCTTTGTGAACCATGTTGTTCAATGTTTGGTGCAAACAGCACTGGGAACCTAATCTATCTGGCGGATTCACCAAGAATACCAAGAATAAGTGGTGGCTTAAGTGCAGAGACCCAACAGCAGTGAAGCTATACAGAGCCTATCATGATGGTTTTCTGGCTAAGCCTAATAATATCTCTCTACAAACGAGTATATTTCATTCCCCCAACGCAATCACCATTCGAACATGATTCTATAGCTGATAGTTTCGACCCACTCCCAGTACCGTATCAGACAGCAGATGATGTACACGTTGGATGAAACAGTTAAAACACCAACGATGCTTCAAAATTCAAGGATCCAGTTGATCAACGATGAAATGCACCGGGATGATATGTAACTAGACTTAGCCACCGCATCAATGCTTCAGATGCTTCAGTCTTAGTGTTATCATAGTGGCCAATTCTTCGTGAAAAGCACAACTTATTATGAGAACCTGCATGTTTGGTTGATCAAAATTTCATAAAATCTCTATGTGTTGATGCCTTTCAAAATAAGAATGTGTCTCATCATGGCGGAATCCCCATGTCTGGCTAAACAGAATCCCCCCAGGTCAGCCTGGCAATGGAAAATCCCCGGCTTAGCTGATGATTCTGCTGATGGAAAACCAGCGGAATCATGCTGGGGATTTCCATGGGTATTTACCCTGGGATTTTCCAACTCGTCATGTTTCATTACCGAAGGGTATGAACTAATCTGGCCGAGAACAGGCAAAAGGTCAACTGGGCACTGGGCACATCTTAATCTTTCGCCGCATCAAACCACTTAGATGGGCCGTGGAATTTGCTGATTGGTTTGTCACAGGGCTATACGGCTATACCCCATTGTATACCCAGTTGTGATGGACTTCAACCAAATTTAACCTAATTTAACAACTCACAAGATGTGGTAAAGTCAGTAAAAAACATTTAAAAAAATCAACAAACCATCCAAAAATATCCAAAAATTGGAGATTCCTCCGAGTTCCTCCTTGGAATTTTTCTGGGCTTTACGAAAATAAATGACCATCGTCCACAACAGAGTTTTGAGGCCCAGCAACTCTGTCCCATCAAAGGGCGACGCTCTGGGGGGGGTCTCTCTCCATGCTTCGACCCGGACTGGGGACGTCCGGAAGCCCAGTCCGCTTTCCACGGGGGTGGGGCGACTCCTGGCTGGCCGTGAAGCCCAAACTATGGGAAAGGTGTGGTGTTTGAATCACGAAAAATAAGGATTTAGTGGGATTTATATGGGTTCATCATAGTTGGTTTATGTTGGCTAAGTTGACGCACATCACTTGGTTAACTAAGGTTGATGGGTGATATACCCAACTAGTTTATGGGTTTATAAACCAACTTATGGGCGGGCACCTTCTAAGACTTGAACTCTTGGGTTGATGGAAAGCAACAAGCTGGGCCAACGAAACATGACATGGCCAACAACAACACAGCAATTTCATGGTCATTCTTGCAGGGTCTTTGATCATGCTATCAGATGTTCAGATCCTGGTGAAATCCCCAACTTTTCTGGTGAACCCCCCTGCCCCTGAAGAAGCGCCTGGGAAGACCTTCCGATTCCCAGACTTTGGCACGGGGCCTCATTCCGGATTTTGCAAGGAGATAATGGTGATTTGATTGAACTAACAAGGCACTTAAATTTAACCAACATTAACCAACCAAAAAGTGGGAGTTCGTCATTGAACGTTGTGATTTCTCTAAAATTAATTAACGAGAATGGGGATTTAAACAGCAAACAACAGGGATTTAACTGTTGAACGTGCTCATTTAAAGGGGATTTCACTAAGGCAAACATAGACATTTATGTATCCCGAAGGAATTGCGATATCAAGATTTAAAAAAATGGGAGGTTCACTTGGAGAGAATGTGCTTCAACCAACAAATGGATTCAACAAAACAAACGGGACTAAAACATCACTGGTGCAGCAACCATGGTGGATTAAGTAGCAGCATGCAGCAGCTCAGCAGAAACGCCCCGGGGTTCTTTGGCCATGGCTTTCTCTGGGTTTCTCTGGGTTTCTAGGGCATCCCTAATTCTCATGGTTGTGGGGGGTGATCATGATTTTCCCTATTTAAACGGATTCAAATGGCAAGTTCGGGGCACTACTTTTGGATACTTTTGGACCAACCCAAAAATCATGAATATACCCATTATATCCCCATTACATCCCATTCGAATCATTCTATCCCCCATTATATCCCGGTTATATCCCCACAATATCCTGGTAATATCCCCAATTAAATCCCTCCCCCAGATTGCTGGTTGTATATCCCCATGTTTGCTAGCTGGTTTCCAGGCAGAATCGCATTATATCCAGTCACATTCCCGTTACATCCCCATACCAATTGGCAACGTTCATCATTTCCCCATATATATATAGTTATATATATTATATATATAGTTATATATATTATATATATAATAGACAGTTATATATATATATATATTATATACAAAACAAATGAAACAAATATAAACTCCATCCCATCCCTGGATCCTGTCTCCCTTTCTCGAACACTCGTCCAGGGCCGTCCAGGGCACAGTGACCGTAGGGAGACCGCGTGAACTTCGTCACGGCACTTGGCTCGAGATCGCGATCGAAGTCCTAGGTCTATCAGGACATGAGTTTTGTATCATGGTACCCTCCAGTAAATTAACATAGACCCTGGTAGATAGGGGTTGGAAGATGAGTTTCCTCTAAAAATTGGTGATTTTCAGGGTCTATGTTAATTTGCCAGAGGGTATACCCCCCTAGATAGCTAAGTTGGTTTATAACTCCAATAACTATGGTTTATGGTACCTATAACTATAGTTAATGGGGTTTATAAACCATCTTATAACTGGGGGGGCCCACATTGTGGTATATCCTGAGATAGTCTTAGTAAATAACATGGGAATGGCAATATCTGATAGTATTAGTGAGGATAACCGGGGGTATGTCATGGTATACAATTATCAGAACATGACGTTGTATGGTAATATTATGTAATATTAGTGAATATATGAATAGGGGGATATCATGGTATATCGGTATATGTATCCAACTCCAGATAGTATCAATTCTATACACGCGTAACACCATCCAGTTGCAACTAAATTACTAAATATTGATGGGTTTGCGTCCATAATTGAACTTAAACTATACCTAACTGGGTAGCCGATGTTGAGTAGCCAAGAAACCCAAAGAATTTGCACACAGAGAAAAAAACGTGTACCATGATGTATAAGGGATTTGATTGTTATGTATATTGTTATGTAATCATAAATTAATATATGTATTGTATATGTATATAATTCATGTGTAACGGATTCAATATCAAGTCATAGCATCATTCTGATACTCTCTTTGTTTCGAGCTGTAATTGCCCAATTCTTCGATGGTTTCAACCCACTGCCCAGCACTTGCCCAGCAACGTGGCCGTGATGCGCAGTTTTTCTTTTCCTGAGATGTCAAGGACTGCGAAAAAAATCTCGCTGATCAGATGAAATACCACCCATATGGGCCCCAAATGAATAGATGCAATACTAAGGGATACTAAAGGATGTATTTGATATGAGGCGGGGGTTACTGACCACATGAGCAGTGTGAAAAACATGTTGGAAAAAACCGTCATGATGGTTTTCATCGGGGCTACCCGAATGGAGTACCATAATTTCCCAATATTAATATATATATATATATATGCAAATATTTAATATACTATGGGAGTAATATCTATATATCTATATATATATATATGTACGTCATGTATGTATGTAATATATATATATAACTATATAATGGGCGGTGTAGCCTCCTATAATCATCCAGCATCTGGGGCCTGTGAAACATCCAGTTTCAGCTCAGGAGCTATCGTGTACCTTGGACGCTGTGGGATCATCAGCTGGTCCCGGGTCGCAAAAAGAATGGGGGCCGGGTCAGAACCTACGCGATGCCCCAGTTCGTTTGCTAAGTTGGCTTATAGCTAGCCTAGCTAGGGTTTATGTATATATATATATGCATACATATAAAATGTGTGTGTATATATCATTCATTATATTTACAACTATAGAAAACAGATGGTATTTTCAAACTCACTATATCGCACATGCTCGAAACATGCCATCTGATTGTGTGAAAAATAGCATCGGAACATATCGGAATGCATTGAAACACACAATGGACTGCCAACTGTTTGTGTGGAAGCACTCTCGCTCTCGCTCTCTCTCTCTTTCTCTCTCTCTCTCTCTCTCTCTCTTTCCAGATCTCAAAGCACTCGCTCCCCAAGGCATCTTTTCCCTCAAGGACCCAAGATCAAAAGGTTTTGCGCTCTTTCCAACGCTCAATTTTCATGCCTCGCTCGCTGCAGGAAGGTTCCACTTTTATGATTTCACAAGGGGAACAAGCCCAGTTTCTTTCGTCTGCCAGGGTTTCCTGAGGAATTTGATGTCATGTGGCTTCCTTTCAGTGGATTTCACCGCAATTTTGTAGCTGCTCCTTTGCTTTGAACTGCCCCACCCTCAAAAATGGGTGAAAAACGCAATGTAGCTTGTATCATTTCATTGTGCTAGGAGGAACTAAACCAAGGTTTTTCTTCCAATTCCGCTGCAAAAAGGTTTCCTGACAAATTCGCAGGCGAAGCAGCGCACAAGTACGTGGAACACGGCTTCCTTTCAGTCAGATTTCTCTGTAATTTTCTAGGTTCTCGTTTGCTTGGGGCAATTCTGCAAAACGTTGAAAAAGTTGCAGTTTCCATGCTTTCTCCACTGCAGGAAGGCCTCACTTGTATGATTTCATTGTGCTAAGGGGACCAAGCCCAGTGTCTTTCGTCCACTGCCATGGGTTTCCGGAGGAATTTGTGCAGGTGACATGATGCACAAACAAATGGCATACGGCTTCCTTTCAGTGGATTTCCCTGCAGTTTTCTAATTTTTCTTGTGTTATGGTTTGCTCCTTTTTTCAAATAACTGAAACATCACATCTTCCATTCCCTTTTCCTCTTGCTGACTCTTGCTGATGCCAATTGCTGCTGCCCCTTTCTGTCTATCACTCAAGTGAATGCTCTAAATGCTGAACTTTCTACAGTAAGTGCTTGAATGTATATAGTGTATGTGTATGTTTTGAGGTTGCAGATAATGTGTATGTTTTGACGCCTGCCATCTGATTGTGTGGGGAATTTGATCAGGTAGATAAAAGTGGGATATTTGCACTAACAAATGGCATATCAACGTCCTTTTGTGTATGCCATCTGTTCGTAAGCCTGTATAGCCAACTATTGGCCGGCATGACCTTACTGGTGGATATTGGTGGATGGGATTCTCGGATTGGATGATGACAATCTCCAAGATATTTGGTATACAACCGTACAACCCCCTTTACCCTCAATCAAACATGACAGAGAATTCCCCATTCACAGATGATTTTCCTCTTAAAACCTCCATATTAATTTGATTGGAGGGTAATCATCAACCAGCAGTCAACTGAACAGTGCTCGCAACTGTCGCAGCGTTGGGAGCAAGCGACAAATCTTCTTGCTTCGACACACGGTTGGGCCATCGTGGCATGACAGGAGCCGCAGCCCATGGAAGAAATCCTCAGGGATCAAGCTAGGGAAATCAACAGAAAGCTTCCCCAATCCCAACATGTAGTAGGGCCAAACAAACAAGATTGTGGGTTATTAGGAGATACAATGATACATACCCTTCGGGAATTGAACATAGTTATGGAAAATTGCCTATTGTATTTGTAGATGTTTCCCTATCAAGAATGACAATTTTGCATAAATATGTTTAAGTACGAGAGGGTAATTGGAAAAATTGTGCTGTAAGCCGATTGGAACTTGGAACTGCCTAAAAGAAACCCCTTATTCAAGCCTCCGGACACTGTAAATTTGGGACTTGTGGTGAATCATCATCCCTCAAATTTAGAATGAAGATACATTGATAGCTCAGGGGGTCTCAGGGAATTTCAACTGCAGGAATTTCAGTCAAAATGATCATCTGGTTGGTGGTTTCAACCCCTCTGAAAAATATTAGTCAATGGGAAGATTATCCCATGTATTATGGAAAATTAAAAATGTTCCAAACCACCAACCAGTCATTGTAAAGATTGAAGGTCAACGATCAAAGAACCTGAACCTCCACATGGACCTGTTACTGTTGTCGTCTGCAAACCGGCAACGAATCGACGAATCTAGGGCCCCTTGCGGTCAGGGAATCCTGCGCTCGTCCGTGGATCTGAAAATAGGATGATGAAACTGGTGGTCGCTGGGCTGATCTCTGAAGTAATGGTGCTTGACGTTGCTATGTTGAGGTATATTCCGATCTATAATGATGTATACATGGATCTTCTTCAAACATATTTATGATTTAGATTTATATGATTTTATATGGATCTTCAAAAATCCGGGGCCGACCCCAAAATCCAAAATTGAATGTGTTCATGGGGGAAGCGATGGTTGGTACCCCAATCTCTCGGGATGCATCAGCGGCTATGGGTCATGATTAGAGACAAACCGGACAATTATTTGGGAACATCCTGACATCTTGCCCAATCCTGAAACAACATTATATATATATATTGTATATATAATTATATATATATAATAATTGAATATGGTTGATCATGCCGAGTTGTTATGTGAGGGACACCGTGAAAAAATGTGCTAAGCTGCTAAGACAAGATATCTTAGTGTGTGATGTCCCTTCCTAGCCATCAAAGGTGAGGTCATTCGTCATTCGTCACCCCGTCCTGTCAGCGGTGAACGGCTTACATCAACAGTGCACATCAACTGACTGCCATTCGATCACAACACCTACGTATTTGAGCCTAAACAAGCGACAAGCCGCCATGACAAAGGTGACAAAGTCCAACAGAAACCGTTGTTCTCGGGTGAAGTAAAAAAAAAGAACCCAACGAAACTCACCATCACATTCTTCACTGATGTCATCCGATCTCAAGTACTTTTCCTTGTTGAGACATAATTTTGCTTGTCTGTGGTCAAGTCAGTAGGATAGTTTCAGATGTGAGGTAGAAGTAATGATGTAAAACACACAGTCCTTTTTTTAATGAAACATAGCAATGGTAGCTGTTTGAATCCGTCCATGTATGATATTGTCGAAGGAAATATATGTTTCTTGTAGGTTGGATTACCGGAGGGTACTGGAAAGATCTGGAAAGTACCATTCACTCACTTGAAACCTCCGTGCTCCCCTGGAAGCCCATGTGCCATGCTGGGTTGAAAATGATCCCCTCAATGGTCCAAACTTGAGACATTACCCGTCCACTGTGGTTTAAGGGAGGAAAACATGTCCCTGTCATTTCCAATGGATTCAACCAGTTGAGGCATGACAGTTATACGATGTTATACCCCTATCCCATGAAATACTGCTGGGCTGGGTTTTTTCCACGATGGGCTAGTTCATGGTAGTTCATAATCCCCAATATCATATGGTAGTAAACAACCATATGATAACCTGTCAGTGTCAACAGGGGTCAAAACACTTCACACATAAAAACCTCACCCTCCCAATCCGTGAAAACAACAAATCCTTGAGATCCCGTATGTTGAACTATACGTATATGAATCTATATGATATGTATATGACTCATATGATATGTATAGTCTATATAGTGACATAGTGTATGTCTATGTTAGCAGATCAGTACTATACATATATGCTTAAAAACACCAGAATCATCCTCAAAACTGATTTTCCGCAAAACGATATTCTCCAGGGATGGTGCAATTCGGGAGGGATCATGGGATCATCGGAACGTCCAGCCTGGTGATTTAACAGTGAAGCCATGGCCCAGTGTGAAGATGGTTTACCCACTTTGAGGTGATGTTCTATCCCACCACCATTTTGCTTGGCGAAATCCCTATGTTTGTCCCATAACAAACATGAAATCACACCCTTGAAAGGACCCCCAAGTTCCCGCCACGACAAGACCTGTAGGCCACCTCTTTAACGCCAACCATCGGGGTGATCACCTGGTCAAAGCGTAAGATGATCTCGTTCACTGCTGGGGGATATCAAACATATTAAATATCTATAGATATGGAGAATTCATGGAGATTTCAAAAGAATTATGGTGACTTAATATGATTTTCATATGATTTAATATGATTGAATATAATTTAATGTAGTTCAATATGGGATTAAACATGGGATTGATACGTTAAAATTCTGTTTGATTTACGGGGCTAGTCGTACCTTCTCAGGCTTCTCAGGAAGTCTTTGGATTGGGCTATTTTCATGTGGATTTCACGGAGATGTTATGGCGATGTAAATGGGATCTAAGTTGGGTACGCGAATATAATATCAAATACCCTCTGGTAAACTAACATAGCTATGGAAAATCACCATTGTTGATGGGTAAATCCACTATAAATGGCCATTTTCAATAGCTATGTCAGTTTACCAGAGGGTATCTTAACTTGTTGGTGCGTAATGATCATATGTGGTTCTTATATGTCCTTATTCGTTGTCTGAATGTTTTATCATGCTTTATCATCGTAATAGTTCTTTGCTGCCATACTGTTGCTGGAACGTATGGGTTGATTCAAGTATTAATTGGACTACATAAAATGTACTAAATATAATATCCCAAAAACAAAATGCAGCGAAATTTGCACAGGTCCGTAAACTGACAAATGAATACAAATGAGTCAATGTTTCTTGGCTGTGGTGATAATCAGAGGGATAACCTTTTCCAGGGATTGGTTGAAGGGAACATGGTCACTTTGTGGGAGTACAAATGCAAAGTGTACCAAACTTACCAGAAGATTCTGGTAAATCTACCTTGGATGCAACTGAAATATGCAAGGTCGCCGGTACGGCATATGCAAGAAAATCAATTTTCCCAAAACATAGGGCCTTATTTACCTCCCATTCTTGCTGGTGATTTGTTTACCGGTTCAATCCCAAGTGTTGTTGGAAAAATCCCAATGTGTTTCAACTAAATCACATTTGTTCTGCTCAAATACCCATCTTGGTGGGTTCATGTGGGGATGGGTAAACCTATAACCGATTATGATACCATATCATATGTTGGGGAATGCATACGCATTTATCGCCTGTTGATAGGAAAACTACTTGTAAGCTATCACGTTCTCACTCCATACCATATCATCATTGGCTACCCAGCAGCTCGTTAAGTCAATATGTTTCTGGCTCACAATTTCTAGTTTTGTTGATTAAAACAATGTGTATGTTTGGTGTCAGTTGAATCCCTATCGTGTTCGTTTGTTTCATGTGGTTTTATCCCTGTGTTTGCTCCTAAAAAAAGGGGGTGTTTCCTATTGGATGAATCCCTCAAGAATTCCGGAAAAAAAACATGTACCGTGGTTGTATATCCACGAATATCCCATGATGCATCCCATTATGTCAATCGCCATTTCAGGAACCTAAATTGGAGGTACCTACCATATATAAGGCCTATGTAAGGGCTATGTAGGGAATATGCCCACAAAATATGGCCTTATATGGTACAGTAGCTCCATTTTAGGATCCTGAATATGCTGGTTATCCCCACATATTTGCTGGTTGTATTCGGTGACATTCTCTTTTTGGGCTCCAAAAACGTACGGATCATTCAGGGATGATCCAGACGTACGGATCCATGGGTATTGGGACGATAGCCTGGTCCAGGGTATCGATGTATCGATAAAAGTGGGAAAATCATGAAAAATGTTGGATTACCAAAGGGTATCCCCATGTTGTCCCCATCTACCAGGTAAGTCTCCAATTTTCACATCTCCAATTAGATTGGCCGATATTATGTATATATAAAATATATCTTATATCTAATACTATTATATATATGTATATATATATATATGATTATATATATATATATTCCCAAATAGCTCATTCATAGCTCTCTGTTGGCGAACTTCCGATGCCGGCGCAAAAAATGTGTTCCCGGACTTGTCCGGATCCGTCTGCACACACGGGCCCCATCTTTTGTGTCAAAGCTCCTGGGCAGTGTTGGAATTCACAAGTTTGATAGCCTTATGTCGGTTGGCAACTATACTTTAAGAATATACCAAAATAGAATATTAATTACAATATATATATATAATGATATAATATTAAATAAACCAATAATATATACAATACAATACATACATATATAATATATATATAATATAATATAATATAATGTAATATAATATAATATAATATAGTATAATATAATATAATATAATATAGTATATACTATAATATATACTAGAATATATACTATAATTAACATAGTGTTGGAATGTGTTTGATTTACGGTAGATATATCGAACATGTTCGAACTACTGAGTTGGGGTTCAAAACCGACTAACATACCTGGCAGGGCCTTCCTGTTTGACCTGGCTAGAAACACCGAACAACATGAGGATTGAAGTGGCATGTCAAAAAAAAAGGGGGGTTGACGAACCACGATGCTGATTTTGTCAACCACTTTATCAAACATATGATTATGTGCAATGGTTAAAACATGTTTTTTTTGGATCATAGTCATCTATCCCACAATGGGAATCCTTGTAAAATGATGTAAAATGATGTAAAATGGCTACTAATGAATTCCTACTTTCATGGACTAATTTGACCATCCTATGGGTATTGGAGGCAGACACCTTTCCCTTGGCGAAGCTGGCGCCTGGAGTACTGTCCAACTGGCAGGAGATTCAGGCAATCTACTGGAGCTGTTAAATAATGCTGCGGAATGAAGCTCGATTTGGATTCATGAGCCGATGCTGCCGTCATCCTTCCGGGATTTCGGAAACAGCCCAAAAAAGTGGGGGCGCACAATTTTAAGATTTCGAAATGTTCAGTTCGTGTGTCTGGGGGGTGTCCAGGATGAGGCAGAAGGGATTAATCCCCCAAAGCGAGACCATCCCCACCTTTAGGATTGCTGGGCGCAGGATCAAACTTTTCCTCCGGAAGAAGTCTTTCTGACACATTCATCCGAAATGGCTCTGTACCCCCTTGACTATCCTTTCCCAAAAATGGAGCCTATCTTTGGGGACCATCTCGATCTCTGGCACCCAGCAGTTGAACTGAGTAAAGCAAGAAGATCAAATAGACTTTCAAGTGACAAAAACACAGCATAGCACATGGGGGTTCGCTTTCCACCCATGGCTTACCGCCTTGAAAACACAGAATGTGTTTGGTACCACTTCGAACATTCACTTCATTTCGGAAAAGACTTGAAATGGGTCAGGGGATATACACAGGTTCAATCTATTTCAGCCTGGTACCCAAGTGAACATCATACACATCAGTACAACATGTCGTACAACTGATCAAACTAGGCACACTGCATAAAATCCCCGGCACTTTTTCCACTTTGGTCAAGTTTTGGGGGTGACCCTTCCATGTATATCATGTATCGTGGTCTCAGTGAAATGATCAAACAAATGGATCCATAGCTGACTGGCTGATCCAGTCCCGATTCATCATGGTTGGCTTTTCCATAGCTATGGCTATGTTTATGTTAGTTTTAATTGGTCTACTGGAGGATAATCCATGATAATCCCCCAAAACTGGATGGCTGAATCAACCTGCCATTTGTGCTTGCACGATGTTGCAATGGTCAACTCCACCACCGCAGGTCGCCCGAATCATGTATTCATCACCACAATCTCTACACTCGTGTTGCTCAAAGTCCCAATCATGACCCCATTTGTTTGTTGCTTACATTAGCTCCCTAATTTGTTCCATAGTTCATAGTTACCGTAGTTCTCCCACTTTTTTTGCGGCTGGAAGTGGTCAGTGTCTTTTCTCCAAGCGTAAAGGCAATGTCAGTCCCGTTTCGCTCATCCATGTCCACTTCGAAGGTTCTGCTGGTGACTCAATGGTGACTTGCACATCACTTGAATCGCCTAAGTGACTTGGCTTCCATCTTCCAGCCAATCTTCCAGAAGCAGCGACTGATTCATGTTTTAATCTTCCATAATCTTCCCATCTTCCAGAATCGACCCCAGTTTTCGATGGCATCCGCGGCATCATGATGATCTCGTGGGCATCACGGCATCACATCGTACGCGTCATCCGTTGAGGTCTGCAGCCCGTCGTGCGTGGCGGCTCAAGACCTTCGTCTGCGGGTGCAGTGGACCGTGGCACTGCAGGCTATACCTGGGATCGGGGGACCCTTGGAGAGCCCAGCTGGGATGATCAGGTGAATGTTTGCTGTGAATTATATGATATATATATATATACAATTAAGTTTAAACTTATCTATGGATATATGTTGTGTACATATGTACGTGTATAATATATATATATATATAGTTGTGTATATATATATATACTACTTGTATATATGTGTATATATATATGTAATGTGATTACATATTTACCTGTGTGTAGTTCAAGGAAACATGGCTAGTGCAACTGCTAGGACTAGATCATGGGATGTCATCCCTTGAGGCGACTTACATGATATTTTGCCGAGATTTTAACCAAAAAATCCAGTGGCCTCCGGTTGTTGTTCCAGAAATTTCGCCAAAGGCTTACATTAGGAACCCATCAACAACCCATGAGGATGTATTGGGGTAGAACCCCTTTGCAAACCATTTAGCTAACCTCGACCGACAGCTTTAGTGAGTTTAGTGGTGGAAAAGAGAGACAACAGCTGGATATCAGGTCGTCAAAGTTCAGGATCCCACATGCCAAGCAGGTTGCCGATGGACCCCTTCAGAAAGTCATCCCCACTCGCTCTAAGGTTTACACGTATTATATTAGTATACATCTCCTTGAGATTCATCATGAACGGTGTTTCTTGTTACCATCATCCATCAAGCCTGGTTCAGATGCTCCTAACTCTGATTGAAAAGGTTCCCCTTCAAGACTTCAGGAGGCTAAGTTTTTTTCATGTCACAACTGTCACAACACCACCGCACGATGACTGCGTGGCTGGCCACTCCGCCGCCATCTCCGCCCACTTTGCCGCATCTGCCACGTTCCCCAAGGCGGTCGACATGGCGTACGCCTCGTCCAGCTGCGTGCCCCGAGTAGGATGTCCTGATTTGGTCTATCCCATGTTTTGATATGTTTTGGGCTTCGTGTGTTCTATTGGTGTTTGACTTCCGTTTTTCTTGGTGATGTCAGTGATGTCCTCATGTTCAACACATTTCAACACCACCTATCTCATGAAGCATCATGGCAAATCCTAGCAACCCTGTAAGCCAACAGTTCGTCTTTAGGGGGGCACATATTCAAAACCAGTCATAGCAACAACTAAACCAATGAAACACAACAACCATTCACCTGTTAGTCTTGTTTTGTGAAAATGCCATATGATATTCAATGTTAAAATTTCACGATGCTTATGAAAAACCCTTGTGCTAAATCGAATTGTCCTACTCAAAGTCCAACTTGTACTAAAAAATCTTAGTACTTCAAAAAATATTAGTCCATGTTTATGATATTCCTACTATGAAATCTTAGTTCAGCTGCACTAAAAGCGAGTTTTTACAGCCCAGCTCCGAACCCCGATGCCTTGAAGGCAGCAGCCTTGCGATAGTGGAGAACCGTCAAGCCCTGGCGTAGGCTATACATTTGAACCCCCAAAAATGAGGGGGAATGTGACCAACAAGATATGGGATATGATGTATATATAATATATTATACATAACATATATATATATGTAATGTATATGCATATGTACATGTATATACCCACGCGCTCCATGTGCACCATATATGCTAACATTCAAATGTATTCATTTTTTCAATACGTTGGTGATGTTATCAAAAAATGGATACGTTCAATCTCGAACACCCTCGAATGAACTCGAATGTCTCGACTTGGGGGTTTTTGCTGGGTTTTCAATGCTGCCAAGTCCCAGATGCAGCCATGAGGGCTGAAAGGATCTGGAAGTAATGTTTTTGATCAATGGCCAGATTTCATTTACTGCAAATGGTGATGATTGCACCAGTGATTATCATGATAAAAAGAGATAAGGGATTCTTTAAGAATTAGCACATGAGCTTCACTGGTCGCATAATGGTGTTCTTATGTTCTACTTGTATCATTCACTATCGTTCAGCCCATGGTGCCCCATGGTCTCATGCCTGTGCAATGCTTTTGGCCGCTGCACGACGTCCAGTGCTCAATTGCAAGATGATTTTTGCGATGAGCAGTTCTTTCAATTACTTTGAAATGGTATACCATGGTTTCCAATAGATCTTAGACCACCTAGTTCCCAGGCCGTTTCAGATCTTCTTCGTCTTCAGTGGGCCACCATCCAACTGATGGCACTGTTCCATCATCGTCCGTAGAGGGTGCCACCCCTTCTGCATTTGCAGGTTGCATTTCGCTGGTTGTCGATTTATGTGCATAATCATTGGTGTTTATTTTTTGATGACATCACTTAATTTTGATAAATATTAGATTGATGAATATCTTTTTTGATGACATCATTTATGGTGCACATGAATCTTACTCTATGGGATATATATTTTTCTAATCATCAAGATGATGGGTTAAAAATGCATCAGAACTGCAAACATCAGCATATATATACATTGGTTTGGATCACGCAAAGACAGGATTTGGTGGCTTCTTTATACGCGTACATATCCCTGACACCAAGTCCTCCTCTCATGCCTAAATCACTCTCAGACGACTCAGCTGTTCTTGGCTCTGGGTCCTGGGCTGGACATGGCGTCCACGGAGTCGATGGTTGAAATGGAGTCAACCCAAAAGGCTCTGTCATTGTATACATCGAAAATCTGCAGCTATGTATTCATTATTATGTACATGGGATGCCAAATGCTCATGATCATGAAAACTGGGTAGTTAACGATTGATTTTTTGATCATGGGCTACTGGCAGGTCATGATGACCAGGAAGAACGCCCAGTGTGATTTGCAAAAGGATCTGCTCCATGAAGTTGTTTCCTCCTACTTCTTAGCGAACGACAAGCGGATCCCAGAGATCAGAAACTCTGAGGACTGTTACAACACTAGTCTTGCAACTTCAGGTTATATCGATGAAATACGCATAGTATTGTAGCAAATGTTCTGTCATATACATCTCATGTCTATTGGTGTGTGTGTCAAGGACAAAGTGGTCTGGGAGATCGGAAAAGAGGGACCCTTCACAGTAGATGCTGTGGGACTCTCAGGGTTACAGTGGTCCAGTCCAGTGGTGGCTCGGGTAGTGTCATGTATGCCCGTCCAAGGTGGAAAACATTTTTTTGTTTTTGGTCAACTTCTATGCCAGCTTTGCTGCTGATGGGGTTCCCCCGATGAGTTACTTCCAGGCCATTACATGTTATCCCTGTAAGTGCATTTCAAAATCATTCAAAATCTAATCGCTTGAAACACATATTTTTGTGGTTCTATTTGAATCATTGCGATATGTAATTTTCCATGTGCATATATGTCGATACCAGTTTTCTTTAGGGAAGATGTTTGAATTGTGCAGGCTGTGTTCTACAAGTTGGCCCAAGTCCATGGCCTATTTGCACCGAAAACAAAGGGCAAGGTGATCAAGGACCCTTTTCTCATCCATTTACTTGTGCCATGGTAATTATTGTTCCTTTCTATGTGTTTCCATCTTTTTGGGGTGTTGACTCTCTTCCCTCTTCCAGGAATGGGCCAGAAGCACGGCCGCGGATACCCGGGCCATATGCGTTCATGGGATGAAGCTTGCCAATCGATCTTCCTCTAGCAGGCTCATTACTGGGGTGGCAAAGTGTTGGTGGAGTCAGCCCAATCAACCCTTTAGTGTTGAAAATATGTGGTGTCACTACCAGGAGAAAACGGATCCAAGTGCTCAAAGCTGTCATCTCCAAAGTCATTGCAGGTGGGGAAATCTTAGCTGACAAGTTTGTGTACAAAAGAATTCAACATTCAATTTGCCAGACCGAAACCCTGACAATGGAGATGGAGACATCGAGACCATCATTGATGGACACGTGGAGAATGCTTTGGCTGACCAGGCACCAATGCTATTTGTGTTTCCCTGTTGTTTTGTTCCAAGTATCAATATGCTCTCGCACCGGGAGGATGCTGCAGCGAGTTCTTCCGATGCTCCTGAGATGGACACCCCTGGAGAGGAGCGAATGATTTCACACATATTCTACCAATCCACCCATGTTCTTATTTTTCAACAATGAGAACAAATGTGTTCTTTATGAAAAGTTGAAGGCTGACCAGACCATGGCTGACCCAATGATCATGGAAGATCTTTGCCGAGAGGCTTCGGAAAATGAATATCAATTTCAGAACATTCACTATCTTAGCTGCATCCCATTCGATCAATGATAAACACAAAATGTCAGGTGGCAGCCATGCTCATGCCGACCAAGAAGGATGCTGCAGCCATCAAAATTCAGGAACTGTGTTGAACATGCGCAGTACCAGTTAAATTGAACATGCTAACTGAAAAACACTGGTCATCATCATTATTTGTATTATATTGTTGTTCTTATTTATTTCTCATCACCACCACCACCACCGTCGTCAACATCATCATCATCATCATCATCATCATCATCATCATCATCATTATCATCATCATCAGAATAATAATCATATTTTCTTTTTCCTCCTGATTAGTGACGTTCGTGTGGGTTTGTTCGGCCAGGAGTCCCAGGGGAAAACCTTGGAAAATGTCCATGATGAGAGTGCTGCTGAGCATAGACGCCAAGCCATGAAGGAGTTAACATGGTTACCATTGAGTTGTTGAGTGGGGAAGCCATGGAAAACTAAGTGGTTAGTTTGTGTTTACATTCTGGGTTGTACAGTTTTCCAATGTTTTTGGTTACAGGAGCGAGAACCTCTTCTTCCTGGGGCTCCTAAGCCAGATGCTGGGCTGGAGGCTGGGATCCTGTTGCCTGACCAAACTCTGGAAAAAATAGATGATAAACAATACACCATTGGCTCAGGATGATGCATTCTTCTTCATATATACATATATATACATATATATATATACACATTTAGTGGTTTGTGATGATTTTCGCCAGGAGCAAGTGAACGCAATGATCGCTGCAGCTGGCAGTGGGGAGTCTACCGATCGTGATTTGGTGGGTGCTGCGTCCAAGGCCAGTTTTTTTTAACCAAATCATGGACATGAAAAAAAAGTCATGATCATTTTTTCTGTTGCAACTGCAATTCCATAAATTTTGGTTGCTCTAGGTGAGGGAAGCAGCCAGGGAAAGCCATCTCAAAGAGGTGCAGGCAAAGGCGAAGCCTAAACGTAAGCGGGGCAAGACAGCACCTACTCAGCCTTCTGAACCTGCTACCAACCCACCTTCGCCTCAGCGAGATGTCAAGAAGGCAAAGGCTGTTGATGTGGAACCTGAACCTGCTGGGTCATCCGGGCCTTCAAAGGCCAAGGGTGATCATGATGGTATGGCTGATGATTCGACCGGCGATGCTGAACCTAAGAAGGCTAAGTCAAAAAAACCTTCTGAAGAGACCCTAAAAGCAGCATGGGCAGAGAAGGAGTCATAGGGTGAATTGTGGGGGCAATGTGCTGTTCACACTTCAACTGTGGTTGGTTATGTATACATTATTTATCTATATACACTATATATGAGTACCTATATATATATGAATATGTATGGGCATAATTCAATGAGTGTTCTGAATATCATTGCACAATTTTTGTGCAATCTTTGCCAGGAGCCGGAGCTGAAGACTGCAGGGATCCCATTGCCACCGGGGTTCGATGGAGCCAAGCAAAGCTATACGTTGAAAGGGCCCGATGAGGGATCGTCGGCTGTTGGCATCTTGTTAGATGCTCAGGTATGTTCAAACAAGCAGCTTATATTTTATGTGATATAAACATTTCGACACATGTATATATATATATAGGGGCAAGAAAATAGAATGCATATCTCGATATCACCATTTGTCGTTCTGAGGTGGTTCACCCAGCAGATCTATGTCTACAAGACCATCTGCCCTGACGAGTCGTACCAGGTGAACAAATCTGGAGGAACAACAGTTTCCATCCGCAAGAGAGGTGGTTGGAGCTTTGGATGGACTGATGCCCAGCGACTAGCGGGCTGGACAAAGTCGGACGTCTAAATGATGCTGAGTCATGGGACACAAAGATCAGCTTACTTTTGAACAGAACGTTGGTCGACATGATCAATGTAGCAGTTGATATGTTTGGGACTTGCGGCCTGACCTGCAAGTGTGCTCCGCCCCAGTGGTATGTGTTGTTTTTAGTGAAATTTCTCCGAAACTTTACCATTGGTTAAAATTGTGATTCGCAAATGCTGGATGGAGCCCTATAGCTACAAATTTCACTTGGTGATGAGGGGTTGGCAATCAAGGAATCAAAAAGGATTGAATGCATGCAACATGCAACCATGATGTCACCCATTCAAATTTGAATTTTGAATGCAATTGTCATTCAAATATGCACCATTCTCCAATCCTCCAAGTCTGCCAGCAGCTTTGTCCAAGTTTCAGTCACCAAGTTTTGGTGATTGGTTCGCAGCCTCGGGCATGTTGCGCTCACATGCTCCCCCCGGTCTTTGGTTGTCCGCAAGGGCGGCAGCTGTTGTTTTGATGCTAGGGGCACCCACAGTGTTGTTTCCTGGCCTGAAATGTTTTTAGATACACATACAGTTGTATTATTTAAATCTATGTTAGTGTACATGTGTGGCCCATTCATGACCGATAACCCATAGGATCCATGTATGGTATATATGCTAACATTTGGGGTAGATTGATGGCAAATGTTATCATATATGGCATACATGGATCCTATGGGTAATCACTTCACCAAGATTTATCAGCATTACCAGCCGCTGTCTAGGCTACACTGTTGCGACTATATTTGTCAAGTCGCAGACGCTGATGGTACATGCAATGGGATTTCTTGGCAGAGGGTCGGGGCCCAAACAACGACTGTATAGATGTTTACACATGTACTTCATTTCCATGCAATTGAGTTGTTTTTTTGTTGGTGAACTGATGGATCTGGGATAAAAAAAAAAACAATCTCACAGATATACGAGAATTCTAGTACACTAACCCCTCATCATCCGTTAACCAATGCAGTTGTAAGCCACGAGCCAATTGCGTTTCCAGTTGCATCCCGTCTGAGGACCTGGATAGCTATGAGCTATTCGCTGGCTCATCTGTTCTGACAAGTGAGTTCAGCTTGGCACTCAAGCGGGCATGTGTTGGAATGACACACACATATATGTATATATATATATAAATAGGTAGATAGATATATAGATGGATTAAATAGATAGAAATAGAGATAGGTATAGACAGGTATAGATAGATACAGGCATATATATATATAGATAGATAGATAGATAGATAGATAGATATAGATAGATAGATATAGATAGATAGATATAGATAGATAGATATAGGTACATACAGGTAGACACATATATATATAATATTATAATAGATATTGGATAGAACGATGGAAAGATAGAACGAAAGAAAAATTAAAAGAAAGAAAAAACATATATATATATAGTATTTTGTTGCCAACTGACACTGTCAACAACTATTTGTGTTGGACTTTGAACCTGCCAATTGGGCCAAGGAAAGCGAGGGTGCAAATCGTGTTGGTCTCAGAAAAAAGATAGTTTTTTTAACAATATATGCATATGCAAAGATAAATTCAACAATTTCACCCATTCATTCATGTTGATCATGAGGCAGTGGATGGATATTCTACACCGTCCTTCTGATGACTTCTGTTCAGTTCAAGGTTTCCTCACAAGTGTCAGAGATACATTGCGAATCAAGAAGGGGGGGCTTCTTTGGATCGGACATCCATGCGGCCCGTTTCTTGCCCAATAATATGCCAAAATTCATTTGCATCTCTGTGGGATAGAAGTGCAGTGAACTATTTCTGGAATTAACGAAATTACTGAACTAGCCAATGGGAATCCACCCTTGCCCAATCTATACATACCTTTTGCAGGTTTGATGAAGACATAAATATTGGGATTTGGTTTGCTGAAAACATAAATAATCATTGTGCCCTGTTAACCCCTGATCTTGTTATTCGGAAAAATTTGGGTATGTTCTTTTCAACAACTAGTTGAAAATTTAAAAGGGTCGAGTAAACAGTAAACACTGGCTATGTTAAATGCCACTGGGACTTTGAAAATCATCATGATCCTCGGTTATATGTTATATGCTCCATTTCCGGCCTTGTCTTCGCTCAGATTCGTATGGGCGTCCTCGGGCACACACTGGAGACACTTAGCGATTCTTGGTGATGACCGAATCTCGGTGGCATTAGGTGGACTGATATACCAGCGTCCCAATATATATATATATATTATATTATATATATACACCCATAGGATCCATGTATGGTATATATGCTAACATTGGGGGGTAGATTGATGGTAAATGTTACCATATATAGCATACATGGATCCTATGGGATATAGATACGGACCTATTGATTTTTTGAATTTGCCATGATTTTACAAGGTCAGGCAAACCCTCTACCTCCCTAAAGTTTTGAATCGGACATATGAAAGTAACATATGTTGTGCACAAAAAAAAACTAACTGGCCCACTGTAGGTCAGCCGCTGGTCCAACTGGGGAACAAGTGCTGTGCACGTGTTGCCTTATTGGCAATTCTGTGCTTGGCATTGCAAATACACTGGGTAGACCCTTGGCTATTCAAATTTGGAATCCTTTAGAAATGGCATCGGTATCTCGTAAAAAGTGAAATTTGATTAGTGAAATATATATATATATAATATATTTATTTATTTATATCGTGGTCGTGCTCTGACTGAATCAGGTGACATCATGATGATAGGTAGATAGATATTTCAGAGTCTATGTAAGAGCTCTTGTAATTTATGTGGTTTGTCTATCAAACTCCGCTAGCTGTCTACCAGGTGGAACAGCCAGCATCTTCTTCCCTCATTTCGATGCCCTATGTGCAACACCTTCTGAATGCTGTGAAGTCGGCGGGTGAGTCAGCTGGTGAGATATGCTACAAGCGCTTGTAGTTTGTCTTTAATTTAGTGATGCCGTGCGATTCTGTGAATACCGTCCATGTACATTTGTGGGATGACAGATTGTGTTCATCATATATAGATTTTGAATGATCAATGTAATGTTGCACTGAGTTGGCTTGGATTATACGGACATCCAACTCCCAAAGCAAGCTGGCTGTTGGGAACACCGTCGGGGGCTTACCCAGTGTTAGCTTGGAAAAAAAACAAATGAGTCTATCTAAGACTATTACTTTCAAAATAATTATTTGTGACTACCCCTTGCCAATGTTAAGGCGATGGATCAATGATTTGAATGACTACTTACCGAAGTGGCAACGAGAGCGTCTCAAGGAGGAGGCTGATGCAAATGGTTTTGAAATGGTGCGGAAGTACCAAGATGGCTATGGGATCACTAGAGTGTCAGGGGCTTAAATATTTGGTGATAAATTTATTGTGTCACACTTTATGCTTGATACCCTGGGGGCCCATGTCATAGTTTCAAATGTGTTTTTAAACTGAATCGATCATTTATTTGTTAGAATTTCATGCATTCAAGGCACCATTGCCAGTGTTTTCTCATGGATTCCCAGCTGAACTTCCACCACTTGCCACGATGGCATTCGCCTAGGTGTGGCGGGCGAAGCATGAAGGATTCGGCACACTACCCTCAGCAATTTGCTGCCTGGGTCGTTGACAACCATGCGTCTGCTGCTTGGGAAGCATTTAAGTGCATGTGATTGATCCCCATGTAGCCTCAAAACTTTTGGGGCCACAATTATTTTATACGTGTCTCAAATTTTAAGCGAAAGGGCGCACTTCTTGAAACACACATATATATATATCTCTCTCATCGAATGGCTACACTTTAATCTTTTTTCTGGTTAGGTTCGTAAGCAAAATTGCGCCCTTCAAATCTCTATACCCCAACATTGCGAGTGAACCCAGCAAAAAAGTTTAGCCTTTTTTGGCAGGAACACCCACTAAGTAAGTATATATATATATTTAATTGTATACACAACCAGTTCGAAATTCACCCAATCTATGATCATGGTACACGATCTTACCAAAGATTGTACAAGACAAATCTGAATTGCTAGTACCGGTTTGTCATGTGAGGGAAATCCATATTCCATTGATATTTAAAATTAATCTATGAGGCCACTGTTGATATTTGGGGGCGATGGTTGTAAAGGGATTATCATGTCCTGGAAAAAGCATGTGCTTTGGGAAAGTTTATCAATTCCACAGATTACTAAACCTGATGGTATCCATTAGATCGGGGCCCAAAGAAAAGGTAAATACGACAATTGTATGGTATATTGAAAACCCCAAAAAATCAACAGTGTCATTGCCCATATATAATTACTAAACAAGGACTCACACACACAACCTACTTAACACATATTCGCTAGTGGAAAACGAGTTCATGATTTCCAGCTCTCCAGGCTGGCCTACCCGATTTTCACATTTTGGAGGATGACTTGAGGGTCAAAACTCCTTTGGTGTCTTGGCATCGGAAACAAGTATCAGATAATAATGAACATGTGAGATTAGACCAATATGTATATATATATGATGAAATCAAATCAAAAAAACAAGCCGGGTTTTGCATTGTTCGTGTTGTCTTTTCCTGGAAACACCAACAAACATCCATTGGATGAAGATTAAAATTGTTTCGAACATCCAAAACACCATTTTCTTGCAGCATACACCCCAGGAACCCGACACAGTTGATACATTGTACAACAGGGAAATTTTGGTATATGTTTATCCTTTAAATATGGTTGGTTCCCTAAAGTGCAATTTAGGTGAAATAGAACCGATTACCACCCTTTAATTTATCATTTGAAATGCAACTACCATGGCTGTCTAGAACACATCCCTATGCCGGCACATGGCCCGCTTGCCAAGGTCCCACCATTCCAATGGGAACATGCTGATCTCGAAGAGCTCAGACAATTCCTGCAGGGTGAGATTCGGAATGGCCGGTACCAGCCAACTCTGAACCTGCCCTTGTGACTGGTTATGTGGGATGGCACCCTTTAAATAGAAGGGTTAGCCCGAATTATGGCTTGTTTCCAAGCCAAGTTGCAATTAGATGCACAATGTTCTGCATTTGATATTGCAAAATGGTCTTGATCAACAGGGGTGACCTTGCGTGACACTCGCGTGAACTTGCGTGACAGTGTCTCGAAGTGGTAGTCTCGAAGCTTGTGAATGTATTCAAAATTAAAAAGGAAATATACCAATGTACCCAAAAAACAAGTACATTCTCGAAATCTAGGACAAGAGTCTCGAGTGACACTAGCGTGAACTCGCGTGACATTGCAATGTTTGTGCGTGAAATGATATTTGAATTATCTGTTTGTGATTTGTAGGTCACATTTTTGAGGCCCAAAGTCGATTTTCCACCGTTCAAAGTCTCCCCTTGTCAGTGGTCATGCCGACAACTGATCCATTTGCAGACATCGATGTGGAAAAGGCCATAGTTTTTTTTGACAAATCTTGCTGATGTATTAGCTATAGGGTTATGTTAGCATCTTTTTCGTTCTTTTCCCCATACCACACAACCCTGCCTCGCCCAAGATGGTGCAGGTTGTTTCTTCGGCCTTGGCTGGTGCTCAATACCGGCGTGAACGGCTTGAACAGATGAGGGGGATGAGTTCGTCATCATCATCTCGTAGCTCTACGCCTGCTACCCCAGATTCTTTGAGCACACGTAGTGGTGTCAAAAGGAACTTGAAGGGTGGTGGTAACCCAACCAGTGCTAGCACATCAGCCTCTTCATCAACGGTTAAGGAAATGGTTGAGAAAGTCACCCCGGATCCTAAGCATGTCAGGGTTGATGTTGCCCCGACTCCCAAGCAGTTGTTTGCATCTCCTGGTCAAGATGAAACTCATGGAGGTTCAGGGTTGGCCAAAATAAAAAAAACACAGCCCAAAAAAGTCATTGAGTCTCTTTTACCGAATCTAAATTTGAGTGGATAAGTATTTCAGTTCTGTTGTGGTTCAGGGGTTATGTTTAAAAATAGAGATAAACAATTTAGTGTTACTAACTTTCTTGAAGAAAGCTTGGACCACCCAAATTATGGGGCATCCCCAATATATGAATTATATATGTGTACATTTGTGCTTGCACCCATCGCAGGCGGCACACTTCACCGTGGGATCAGCAGCCAGTCGACAATCCCTGCTACTGAAGAAGAGTTGGAGGCAGCACGTGTCACCTAGTTAAATTGTTTTCAGATTCAAGATTCAGATGCCCTTGGTTTACAAACTGTATACACATTTTCTTTTGGGAGTTGAACGGCAAAAAGAAAAATAGGTAAGTCCACATTATTATTTATATATATATATTTGAGAAAAGTACACACATATATATATATTATATATACGATATATGTGTATGTACATGCATCTAGATAGATAGATAGATGGATAGATAGATAGGTAGATAGATAGATAGATAGATGGATAGATGGATAGATGGATAGATAAATATTTATTTATTTTTTCGTATGCACATGCATCTCGCTGTACTTTAGTACATGCATTCTGAGGTGAGCTGGATGCATCGTGAAGTACCTCCGCTCCCGCAACTGGGTCAAGGTGACAAAGCTCCCGAGCTGGGGCTAGCAGTTGATGAATCAGTAGCTCGATATATTTTTTAAGACATTGCTGCAGTGACTGCATCTTCTTTTTGATCATTCCCTGATATATATTTACATAAATTCGAGAAAACAACATCCTTTGACTTAGGTGCGAGAGATGTTGGCAACGTTGGCAAAGAACCCTGTCTTTGCAGCAAATCCCGCTTGTTTGGCAGACTTTGTCCGGGCATTGGTGCAGCCGACTGCCCAAACAATCCCGACACCCATGTCCAAAGCCAATACACCACCAATGGCCCCAGCACCAGCAGCAACAGAAGGAGTCAAACAGGAAGCCAACCAGGAAGCCAACCAGGAAGCCCGTGACATGGGGGAGTCTCAGTCTGTCTTGGAAGCCCGAAAGCAGTTTTGGTCGAAGTTCAAACGACCCACAAACCCTTCCATGGATGTTCCCAAGTCACCGCCTGCAGCCCCTGAACCACCGGCCTTGTTGTCACTTCCAACACTGGTTTTGGGTGAGAGTGCGTCAGCAACTACCCTAGAGTATGAGCAATGTTCACCTGTGATGGCAGAGCCTGTCATGCCAGACAGCCAAGCACCTGATGACACCCAGCCCACAGCAGAACCCATGACACCAAAACCAGCAGGGGATGTGTCGTCTACCGGACTTTGGGACAACGACGTTGGCAAACTTGCAGCTGACTCCCAAGACAGGGTTCCCTCGCCCGAGCAGCCTGCAAGCCCAGCCCCCTCACCACCTCAGCCCGTTGAAGTGCTTTCTGACACTGAGCCACCCCTTGTGGACCCGCAGACTCTACCTGAACAGCTGCCTGACAGACTTTCTGATTCCCAAAATGAGCCCATGGAAACCAAGGATGACATGCAGCCTAAGGAAACAGAAGCTGGCCCGCAGGCCATGGAAACCACAGTTGACCCGGAGCCCAAGAAAACCTCAGCTGACCCCCAGCCCATGGACACTGAACCAGATGCATGCATGAGCCCCGCCCCATCTGCAAGCATGCCCCCACCAGCAACACCGCCTGCTCACAAGCATGTGGGTGAAGCGTTGCGGCGTGTCACCACAGTCGACCTTGAGAACGGACAGACCCCAGCACCACCTCAGAGCCTCGTTGCCCCAGAAAGCCCAGGTGTTTCCACGGTTGTGCTCCTTACTGTTGCAGGAACTGTGCAGCCCGTGACTGTCCCAATGACCCCACACCAATGCAAATTGGCAGGCTTGAAAATTGCAAATGACGTTGGGGAGAGCACAGACACCAACCAAAGCGAGCAACCGACAGCACCCGACACCACAGTGAAACAACCAGCCGATGATGATGATGATGACGACGTTGGGGGTGGTTCGAACCTCTCGTCAAAACAGATGCTGAAGAACTTGTACATGAGATTCAGCCGAAGTCAGAAACGTTTCCTGGTTGTAACATATCACCTTTCAAATGTTAACATTCTCACTCTTGGTTTGTCTTTATGAAGTAGGTGGGACTAGATCTAGAGTCGACTTTAAGGTGCTGACCTGCCTGATGCTATCCGGACAAAGTTCGAGGCATTGAAGGATCTGGAGAAGAAGTATGGCTACTTGGCTTTTGCACACACCTATTAGTTGATGGCAGTGTTGATGGTTTAAATATGTTTAAATAAACAAATTGTGAAACCAACTTAGAAAGAAACCAAGCTGTTTGATCTTCAGACACCACCGGAACCAACCCCCCCCATAGTTTATTCCTGTAACCTGGACCAACCACCATAGTTTGTTCCTGTAACCTGGACCAACCCCCATGATCAGGAACCTACCACCACACTGTCAAGAAGGAGCGACAACGCCTCTTTGAGGATTTTGTCCAGTGTGGTGAGGATTGGATGCAATCATCCCTCGCAGTCTCCACTTCACACCGTGACGGAGTCCAGACCCGTGGAGTCTTTAAGTATATGAGCAAAGACGATCTTTGTCTAAATCAGTTTATATATCTGGCATATCTGGAAAGTTTGTTTTCTGCAGTGTTTGTGTTTTCTTAATTAGCTGTCATGCTTCTTTGTCACGAATCTGAGGATCTGATGCAGAAGTACTACAACCAGGAAAGCGTGGTTCTGGAAATCATCAAGGGAAAGGACTCCGGTGGAATCCCATTTTTTTGGACTATGAAAGTAGCTGTCAACATAATTTTAGGTTTTGTGGACTGTATTGCAATGTTTGTGCAGGAAGAAGTGGGCGATTGGCAGTATAACCCTGACGTACCAACGATGAAGCTGTACAAGTGTTGGGATTCCAGCGCTACCATTAGCAAAAACGACACGTCCCGGTCTGTGAACATCACAAGGGAAGGTGAGCTTTCTGGCAAAGATGCTCGTGACTTGATGTAGGGGCCCCAATTTAAAAAAATGAATTCATTTTTTAAAAAGCTAACATATGATGGTTGAGTACAAAACCTTTCTGCATTTGTGACATGCTCAGCCGAGGTCCAACCCAGCTTTGATCGATCCGTCTTTCAGCAATCCCAGCAGTGGCAGTGGAGGGCCAGGACCAAACCCTGAGGGAACACCTGGGGGCAAACCTGGTGGTCGTGGCAATGGGAATGAAAAGGCACCCCCCAAAGCTTCCAAACCTGCGAAGATTCCCAAAGTGAAGACTGCCGCCCAAGAAGCGAAAGGTGTTCTTTGGTTTCAACATTATATTTTTGGTGATGCGTGTTTGCTGAGTTTATCTTAAGCCAATTTTGTTACACATTTCTGGTGATGCCAACTTTTGGACATCCATTCACATCATTTTTAAGGCGATGACTGCGGCAAGCTCTATGATCCTTGAATGTGAAGGTCACTTGCATTGGTGGACAATAGCGATGTCACATTGCTACCAACGACCAATATACGTAAAGATGTTGCAACTATAGCAGATCATGCCCTGGAATCAAGGTTGGAGTGCGAAGCTGACTGCTGCAAATGTGTGACACTCTCAGTGTTATCGATTGCATTGGTGTGTCAAAACAGTACGTATGCAATGCGTATGTATATATATCCATGCATACATACATACATACATACATACATACATACATACATTACATACATACATACATACATACATTACATACATACATACATACGTACGTACATACATACATACGTACGTACATACATACATACATACATACATATATATATATATATATATATTGTTCATATACAATTGTTAGTTACAAGTATATATATTATACTTACATATATATAGCTTTAGCTATATAATAAATATTCCCTGCTAGAAGACTATTGCTATATCATGATCTGATATCTACACATCCCTTAGCCTTAGGCCTTTGGCCATCCGAACTGCTGCTACTACGGATTTGGCGGGGAATCTTGAGTCCATGAAGAAGGGACGCCAGGATCTGGAGGTGGGGTTGGTGAAGTTCGGTTATAAGTTATATATATATATTATTATTATTCACCATGACATATATCCCCAAGCATCTTTAACTATGCTCATCAACCCCAAATTTCAGAAGTGTTGAAAACAAACCCAGTCTGGCATTGAAGGGTTGAATTTGTTGATGAATTTACCTACAAATTTGGGGCCTAAGTACTGGTCTTTTGGGATTTAAGTATTGGTCCAATCAATCAACATTGACAGTAATCTTGCTTAATCCATCATTGATGAATTTTGTAAATCAGTTTCACCCCATTTCCATTTGTCAGGCATGCGTTGCCCGTGGTGCTGATGATGAAGATTTGATGCGCAGTACACAGTCTCTTACCAAAGCCATTGCTGACTACAAGGTAGCGGCTAAGACCGTTAAGGGGTTGGAAAGCCAATCCCGACCCAAGGCAAAGGCCAAGGCCAAGGCTGGCTCAGCTCCGGCACCATCGGCCTGACTGAATGGACAGGTGACCGGTGTTTGACTTTTTGAGGAGATGAGGGATTATATGCTATCACATGTGCTTAGAGGCTCTGACTGGCTGCAAGGGAGTCATCCTGGTCAAGTAACTCGTTGACTCGTGTAATTTCAATTTTCATTGAAAACACCACCAACAATCATCGATCAGAATTATTTGTTTTCGGGGTGCAACTGTCCCATCACGTCGTGTCATTCACTTTTGTGGTCAGGATGCAAATGTGGCTGGACAGACTGTGCATATGTTGATGGATGTTTTGCGCAATGGACAATATCTCCTTCAAGACCATTAGGCTTGAACCTGGACCACTAGGGTGCCATGGCAATTGGCAAAATATGGAGTGATTACATTCCGTAAATATGATCACGGTTCATGATTATGAAATTAACTTGTGGTGTTTTGCCATTGGCTGGCCTGGACCCCGGGTGCCATCGATCATCAGCTGGGAAAAAAAAACAACTATGTGCCCCTTCAGTGCTGGGAACTTCAAAATTGAATCCAATCCCACATGGCCACACCCGATGGGTACCTTCCCTTCGCAGATACCACATTGGCGGAGCACCTGATTTCCACGCTTGGACGTGGCGTGCTTTGGATGCAATGGGTGGGGCTTAGCTCATGACCAGGGGAATCCTTCAAAAGCAAATATGTTTCAACTTTGTTTGGGGATAATCACTGAAATGTATATATATATATATTTATAATAAATATATAATATATAATTTATATATATATATTGAAAAATAGTGTTGCCAATAATTGTTGTGTTGCCAGATAGATCTGAGGTATGCCTGGGTGAACAATGACCACTACTTCCCCGTCGATACAATACATAAGTTCTTTTTGGATTTCCAAAAGATTCTGGTATTCAAACCTCAATATATGTGCAATCCTTTTTCCGGGTCATAAAGATAAATCAGATAGTAAATAGATTACATGATAACCTCATTAATGACCCCAATATAATGATTTCGTGGCAGATTGTTTTGAGATTCAATTTTGAGGCAAGTAGTTGCGCCGATCTACAGAGTGCAGCATTGGCTGCAGTGAGAGAAACTTGTCGGCATATATCATGATCATGAAGTGGCTTTCCCAAAAAAATGGTTTGTGCAAAACCAAACGAATCCTTGCTCACCTTCTTCGATGCCCGGGGTGTTCATGAAGTTCTCAATGTAGGTGTAGTGGGCCATTCCCCAAAATCATTCCACATCACCGTATCGGTGGGGACCAAGACCTTGTTGTATGAAGATCTTCGTAAAATTTCTCAGGGATCTGCAGCATGCAAAGGGTTTTGCCAGCGCCAGTGTTAGTGCACACAAGCAATCGCTTGCATTGGCCAGGAGTCTGGCGGACACGTCTCCGACTTGACCAAGAAACTTGCCAAATGTGGCTCCAATGGGCGATATCCACAGAACATCGAACGTGATTTATTTAGAGCGTTGGAGCTCCCACTCGACCCTAGGATGAAACAACGTAATTTTGGATTTGATCTTTGTTGGTGTCCTCTAACCCATAGGATCCATGTATGCTATATATGGTAACATTTACCATCAATGTACCCCAAATGTTAGCATATACCATACATGGATCCTATGGGTAAATGTTTAAATGGTTATGAAATCAATGATCACTGCAATATTAGTTCCCACAATGCCAGGACATTCATTTCGTAGAGATTGACATTCGGGACATGTCAGACCCCAAGCACAAGACTGAAAAAATGAGAGTTCCTCTCCTACTTCCACATGAAGTTCTGAATTATTTGGCTGAGCCTTGCATGTAGTGTGGTTAGCATATTTTTTGTTTATATCAATGTATGTTGTTTTTGCTGTTTTCAATATTTTGGGACCGTATCCACTGCATATATGTATTTCCCAACTATCAATCTAGATAAGGCAAGTGACAAGATCAAGGTGAAGGAGACTGAGACGTCCAAATTTTGGTCTCATTTCAAATCCTTCATTGGTCCACATCCAGCGATAGATGAACATGAGAGGGACCCCAGCCAACCTTGGCACCAACCAGTTGGAGTTAGTGGAGATGATGCACGCTATACACTTGCTGGGCGGAAGATAATCATCATGATGATTTCCTCAGTACTTCAACAAATTGAAAGTGTCTTGTCTTTTTATGTTTCTTGAGGATATAATATATATAAATGGTTTAATTGTTTACATTTTATTGATGAAATATTTTGTTGGATTTTAATTCCCACATATTTCCATTATCGTTGCATTCACAACCAGGTCTTGACATATGCAGATTCCCGTTTTTTATCCTACGGTATGAAGTCAGCCTGGGCACCAGAAGCTTGAATCCAATTCTGAGAATTGTTGCGTGGAGCCTAAATGCCCCTGGTCTGAAAATTGGCATCTTGTAGTTTAATTTTAGGACCCCTGGCCAAGCTCTTTGAATCCACAGCCATCTCCTTCACACCGGTCACCTGAGCTGAGGTTGCATTTGGTGGATTGTGGCCATCATGCGGTGTCAATGGGCATCGGTTGACCGATGCAAAATCTGTGTCTAGGGCAGGTAAAGCCATGTCGGCCAAATGGGCGTTGACAGAATATCGTGGAGATTGGAAACTAATAGTATCAGAATTCAGGATTTTTCATTTGTCTTACACAGTTTGATCCCCCATTTTATGCAATGGGAAAATCTTTGACTAATGTGGATTTATTTAATAATTGTTTTTTTCTTACCATGACAACACAAATGTAAGGAAGTGGCACATGGAACTTTGGCGACTACGCAAAAATTATTTGAGCAATGCAATCTGCCACAAATGTAAAGCTTCAAAACTCCCTGGGCAACATCAGTATCGATTGCTGGGCTTATCAATTTTTGATTAGTTCCCATGACAAGTCTTTGATGTTTTTTCAAGGATGCCGAATTGACCGTTAACTGGGGAGATGTGAAAAGTCCTGGTTTTTGGTGAGGTATACCAACTTTCGGAGCTTTCACCACACTCCTCGATTTACTGTGGCACAATTCTACACGCAGTGCGTTCATTCTCTATGTCCTTTGGCATTGGTCATCGGGTTCCGGCCGAGTATGATTCGCCTATGCTACATGCACACAGTACATTTGGGGGTGTGCCAATGGATAAACGCCAGCGCCATTCACCTTCTGATTGACCATGGGTATTTGGGATCTCCGAGGTCGACGCTGCAAGAACATCTGAACATCTTCAATCGGAGACTCAATAGTTGGTGCTCAATGTCCCGCATAAGGTGATCCACTGAAAAAGCTTAAGGGAATGATTTTTTCAATTTGTGTTTTACATGTTTCATGTTTTTGGTTTCATGAAACAAAGGTGTTCACAATTGCAATTGACAGCCGGCCATTGAGGCATTACCAGCCGTTTATTCCTACTGCACTTCTTGTGGTACCGGCAGGTGACTTTCCAGAACTCAGGTTAAAAGCTTGGTCAAGCCGAGTCATAACGGCATTTGTATCAGTGTGTCTTCAAGACTTAAGTGCCCGGTACACCAGTGCAACCCGGCCACCTTTGCTGGCTGCAGCGACGATGGCATGTGCAAAGCTTTCGGAATGGATGTTACTAGTTGAGAAATATCCACGATTTTTGACTGAAGAACAAGCTGAGCACCTCTACAATGTTGGCTGGGAGACCCTCAGCTGCTATAAAACTTAAAGTTCAATGATGTGTTTTTCCTTTATGTTATTTTTCTTGTTTCAATGTTGTTGTTTCCCAGCTTTGCTGCAGGTTCTTGGACATTTACGAGATGCTGTCGCATCACTGTGCTTCGAATGGCATCATTCAATTTCCAACAAAGCCCAAACATCATGAGCCTCACCAAGGTTAGTTAACATTTTGTTGTGTTTACTGATCTTTGGGGAAAATAATTCACTGAATTTAAAGGGCTATCCACCATCAGCCTAAGGCAATGATTGAAATGCTTGCTGAAATCAAGTCTCAGCGATACAATGTGAGATGTTTTCATACGTATTTAGACGAAGACTGTATTGGCATGGTCAAAAACTTGGCACGACGATGCCATCGGAAATTACTTGAGCTGCGGACGTTGATGCGATGGCTGTTGCGACTCAAATTTTATGTGCGGCACTGACCACTAGCGTAGCCAAAAAGGATGTTTCAGAACATCAAGTGCCTTGGGTGGACCCACAAAATCATAAACACAGGAGTCTCGAACTATGACTTTTTGAATGTATTTGATTTTTGAATACATTGGCTTTCCCGAAGGCAATGTCAAGATTATTTGGCACAAAGCCAAATGTAAGCATATAATGACTACATTGGATCCTATGGGATATATATATACGTATATATAACCCATAATCTGATATTTTCGTGTGTCTGATTTGTGTTTCCCCAAAAATGGTGAATTGTATAATTGGGAAAATAAATTGCCATGGTTTCAGACAACCTTTTTGTATGAGTATCTGGGTAAACCGTAATCATTCACACACCTGGAATGAGACGTTTTTAGAATAGTTGCCCTTACTAACCTTATTGCTCTAGTTTACCTGTGACTATGGTATAGAATATATGATTTTATGCGGTACAAGATACATATGGGTTTTCATAACATGAAGCATGAAGTATGGGATTGGATACCAGCATTGTAACCATTTTTCAAGTGATGTTTCACTCACTAGAAACAATAAACAAACATGACATATCTGGAGATTCACCAAATCATATGATCCATATATGATAAACAAAAACCTGCTTTTAGGTGACCTTTGGTTGTAATACACAAAGCATCTTTTGGTGGTAAATAATATTATATGGTGGCTTCCTGAAATAGGTGAACCCCAAATCATCAATTTTAATGGGAATTTCCCTTATAAACCATCCATTTTGGGGTACCTCCATTTTAGGAACATCCCATCTATATATCTATCTATCTATCTATCTATCTATCTATCTATCTATATATATATATATGTATAATATATATATATGTATAATATATATATAATATATATATATATAAATCTGTGATATTTTTCAATTTTATTGAATAAGTTTAAGACAACATCAGATCCTTACAGTAAAGATCTTCTACCAATGCCTTGACCCGATTTGTTTCTTCGCCTCTTCGTCATAGAGATCCAGCAGTTCCTGGACTTTTGCGACTCCCTGGCGCCACGTGGCCAATCTCAGGGAGCTCTACATGTTTCAAGAGTTGCTTAGTCTGTATGTACAATAGTTATATATATATGTATATAGATATTATATATATATGAATATGTACATGTATGTGTATATATACACACTTGTATATACATGTGTATTGTGTATATATACACACTTATATATACATGTATACTGTGTATGTATATATATAATATATACATATATATATATATATATATTCAGATATCCCCATAAATAGTAAGAGGGTAAAGTGCTGAAGTACCCATCCAATAATCAAATAATCAATACGTCTCCAAATCAAGTGAACTGGCCAAGATATGTGGTTTGAATGCACACATGGCATAAACATATGGGTTTGGCAAGTGGCTACCCGTAAAAACAACTGAACTGTTTTTATGTGCTGTTTCCAAGAAACGGGGCGCCCCGTTTGCCGAAGAACATCTCCGGCTTCATCTTTTTTCGACAATCTGAACGGGTCGAATCATGAAATTTCCTGGGTGCGAATCATGTTTTAATCCAATGCTCGAATGATTCAATGCATGTGTTCCACACGAAAACGAACATAATTGAACTGTGTTTTGTTCATAGTCAGAATGAAACATTTCCAACAATAAATATCTAAGCAATTATAGTACATGTCATCATTTGCTGAAAGAAAATTAGAAACCCATACCAGATCCCCATGGTGTTCCACATATTTTTTGACTTCGTTGGCAGTAACCAAAAATCAAACCATCACCAGATTGGTGGTTTCAGAATATCTCCAATCTGCCCATCCCTTGGTCAACATGTTCCACTGTTGGTTGCTTAGGTCATGGTTGTAGCAGTCCAAACAATTTCCAGCGATATGAAAACGTGCCTTAAAATTGTGGTAAACTAAACGCAAAATTCTGCTTGGTAAACCAAAAACCATGATGATGTTTTGACATATCTGACATACCCTCTGGTAATTCTACATAGCTATGCTAAATCACATTTTTCGAACGCTACAACTATTTGTGGGCCAGTTTCCACAGCAAACGTTGAATCCCCAGCCCAAAATCGCCAGTAGCTCAATTACCATAGTATTATTATCCTAACTATCGTTGGTTAGATGATATCCCAATTTTTTATCCAAATCCCGTATTGGTGGTTATATATATATACCCAATATAATCCCATGAAATGATTGGTGAAACCGATGTTTATGGTTGTACCATATCCACTTTCTAGTGACTATGTATATATATATATATCAGGTGTATCAGATCTATTTATATAGTCTAATCCCCATTATTGCTGGTTTTACTATCACCATTCAACAATAGTTTTAAGCATAGACAATTAACATAAAATATAACAATAATATATACTTATTTAACCTCTGGTTTATCCCCATGTTTAAACAGTATCCTCTGGTTGTTTAACATAGCTATAGAAAATCACACATTTATGGCCGATTTATGATGATTTACTCATTAAAAATAATGATTTTCTAAAGCTGCCTTAAATGACCAGCTGGCAACCAGGACCTGTCACAGGGATTCCCTGAATGGGTTGTGACAATCCCCATTTCATTGGTTGGTATAATCCTCTATCGTCATAGTCATCATCATCATCATCATAATCATCATCAACAAACCGTGCTTTTGAACACTACTCAAATAATAATAATAATGATTATTGTTATGCTCTTATCTTAAACTATAAGCATTATTGTATTATTGCTTTAATAGGTAAATCGGTAAATCATCATAAATCATCTATAGATGGCCATGTTCCATAGCTATGTCAAATAATCAGAGGGTAAATGATCGGTAAAACACAGGACAATCCATAGCCAAACCATGGTAAATGATTGGTAAAACATCATCAGAAGGGAACTCTTGAATAAAACAATCAGAGGATAAATGATGGGTAAACACTGCTCAAATGATGGATTCTAGTGGGAAAAACATGGTAAAACCTATGTTTCTGGGCCCGTCCCCTCAGCACCTCCTCCTCCTCGACCTCTTCCATCTCCCCCAAGAGCTGCTGCATCCGCTGCCGCCGCTGGTCACTGCGCCGATCTGCGGGAAAAGTCATGGTGTGGAAAGGTCTATATTGGGACTTTGAAGCTGCGAAGTTGCCATGTTGTTTTTGTTTGCGTTTTTTGCTGCACATATGTGAATTTGACCGATAAAAATGAGGCTTTGACCATGAAAAGTACAGATTTAAAAAGTGTAAGCAGCATTTGTGAAGTCCTGAGATGATAATTTGCCCACATTGTTTGGTTAGTTGTGTAATATATATATATATGTATATGTATATATACCATTATACATACCATGGCTTGTAATATATATATATATATATATGATATGGTGATATGTATGTATATATATATATATATATGTATATATGTATATATATATATACCATTATACATACCATGGCTTCTAATATATATATATATATATATATATATATGATATGGTGATATGTATGTATATATATATATGTATATGTATATATATGTATATGTATATATATATGTATATGTATATATATATACCATTATACATACC
>Ga0126342_10000256_pt1 | contig 49545 bp, 41 predicted proteins | sample Cyp1metagenome_FD_92528 | JGI IMG/M metagenome (GOLD analysis project Ga0126342, IMG submission 92528) | Coral microbial communities from Lord Howe Island, Old Settlement Bay, Australia - Cyphastrea 1 metagenome | ecosystem: Host-associated > Invertebrates > Cnidaria > Coral ...
ACATACAGACATACAGACATACAGACATACAGACATACAGACATACAGACATACAGACATACAGACATACAGACATACAGGCATACAGGCATACAGGCATACAGGCATACAGGCATACAGGCATACAGACATACAGACATACAGACATACAGACAGACACACACACACACACATACATGCATGCATGCATGCATGCATACATGCATACATACATGAATGCATGCGTGCATGCATACATGCATGCATACATGCATGCATACATACATACATGCGTACGTACGTACGTACGTACCTACCTACCTACCTACCTACATACATACATAAATAAGAAACAAAACTGGCCACCCATCACCAACATCCCAAACACGACACCACCACAGGCCACAGGGGGGGGAACCATAAGAAGCAAGACTGGCCACCCATCACCAACATCCCAAACACGACACCACCACAGGCCACAGGGGGGGGGAACCATAAGAAGCAAGACTGAACACCCATCCCAATGGTGGGGGGCTGGCCGACGCTGCACCATATATATATATATATTATATATATATAGATAGTTATGGTACCACAGAAATCTACCTCAAATCCATCAAAAACCGTCAGCAAAATTCGAAAAACACATTGATTTCCACATATTTGTGGGAATGGCACCTGAACAAAAAATGCCAACACTGAAACATTCGTGCATGCAATGTTTGTTTCAAAAAAATCATGGGCAGGTTGAACATGTTCAGTATTTATCTGCAAGGTTCAGCACCTAGTGTTGCGACACGTGTTTCCAATACAGCGATTTGCTTCAGCTCCAAGTGCTTCAAGTGGATCCGGGTGGTTTTGTGGATACCTTCCCGAATTTTCAGTAAATATCATTTGACCGTTTGAGGGCTCATTTCTGTAGGACATGCCATTGTCCCCAGTTTTGCAGCTAACACTTCCCCTTTCTTAAAACTTCGAACCATTCAGAAATCGAGATGTTTTTTTAAATTTCATATACGAATATATACTAATTACTTGGAGATTTCTCAACGTTGGGGCACCCTTTCTCCCTATATTTATTTTCATTTTAGAACCTAAAACATGATTTGGTTGAATTTGGATCAACAGGCAAACCATTGGTGGTTTTAAAACAAATTACCAACTTTAATCCGGCAAATTCCGTCAACGCCATGTATATCAGCAGCAACAAATCAGACATTAACCATGCATTCTCTACTTTAACTGGTAATTCTTTCACCAAAATCAGGCGTGTTTGTTCCAGGAGGACTACCTCTTCGGTTTCGACGACTTGTGGGTTTTGGCGCCTCAGCGCGATGGACCGCACAACTGGGAGGACGTTGGGCTCCGCAGTGCGCTGCGCGCGGTGGAGGTCTTGGCCGGGAACGTGGCGACTTCGCGGGCGTGGCGGGAGAAGGGCGCAGCGGATGCGGAGAGACGCTCGGTGTGGGGATGCGTATTTTGATACAAACAAAAACACACAGAAAAGGGATGAAAAGGGGCAAACCACATTATTATGTGGGTAATCTGAATTGTATAAAACAAAAAAAAATCGGGGAATCATGGTAATCAATCAACTGGATAAAGGATATGTTTGGTTAGTTTACCGAAATAATGGTACTGAGTGACCGTTTGATTGGAGGGTGAACATGGATTAAATTTTGGCAATTGAGATTAAACATCATGGATTGACGAGGGCGCTGTTGATTGATACTCGATATCGATCTTTATTTTGGGGAAACATGGGGAAACCATGTCCACAGGTTGCTTGACATATTATCATCTGGTTGGTGGTTTCAAACATTTTTATTTTCCATAATATATGGGATAATCATGGATAATCCTTCCCATTGACCAATATTTTTCAGAGGGGTTGAAACCACCAAGCAGTCATGATCCGACAAAACGGTTCAAAAATTGTCGGTTGAGTCTCAAAATTGGAGGTTTTCTCCCTTTTCGTACCATCCGTTCAGCCAACATGGCAATGAAATTCCTCTGTAAGTGCAGATGCTATGGGAAAATCATCCATAAATGTCATATGTTCCACTGCCATGATTAACAGAGGGTACTTGGGGGTGCAGTTCCATGAATAAATAGGTTGTGTAACCATAGTTGTAAGGGGTTATATCCCAACTTATGAAGGTTAGTCCCGTACTTGTACCTGTTAGTAACTGCACCCCCAGGTAGGGTAAATTCATGTAAATTCCATTGCATCCCACATGATGTTCCCATGGTATTCCTATGAATTTCCATTTTTTCACGCTCAAATCCCATAAAATCCCTTTTTGTTCTATTTTTCCATGGTCAAATCCCATAAAATCCAAATTTTTCTATTTTTTCACGGTCAAATCCCATAAAATCCCATAAAAATCCCATATTTTCCCATGGTAGATCCTATTTTCGTCGCCTTTTTCGCCAGGACTCGTGGTGCACGGCCATTCCCGCGGCGGCCACGGCGCCTGGGCGTTGGCCACACGGATCCCGGACCGCGTGCTGGGCGTGGCGTCGGCATGCGGCTGGTACAGCAGGGAAGAGTATGGCGATGCCAACAACCTCTGGGTGCCTTGGACAAAAATCTGGGGAATCTACCCTCAGAAAATCTTGGGAATCTACCCTTTGGTAATGACTAACAGTTTGCTATTGAAAATGGCCATAGAAATAGTAGGGATAATCCATAAAAAGTTGGGAATGGAATGTCATCATCCCAACTGACGTTCACTCCATCATTTTTCAGAGGGGTAGGTATACCACCAACCAGAAAATCTTGGGAATCTACATTGGGTATTTGGTTGGTGGTTTGGAACATGGATTGGATCTGACTTTCCATATATTGGGAATGTCATCATCCCAACTGACGAACTCATATTTTTCAGAGGGATTGAAACCACCTGGAAAAAATCTTGGGATTATATACAGTGGAAAAATACAGTGGAAAAGATTGTCCATCAAAATATTGACGGAAAAAATCTGGGAATCTACCCTCTGGTAATGACTAACAGTTTGCTATTGAAAATGGTGATGAAAATAATGGATTTACGCATTGAAAATGGTGGATCTTTCCATAGTTATGTAAACGTTTACCAGAGGGTACATTGGGTATAAAATACTTATTATGATCTTGGAGAATCTAAAAATCAGGTAAACCCCGGATGAATGTCAACCATGGTTTATTAAAGGGGGACAATCATTATAATCCCTTCAAAAATCATTATCCAACAACCTCTGGGTGTCTTGGAAAAAATATCGGGATTATATTGGGATAATACTGTGGACAAATACTGTGGAACATATTGTCCATCAAAATATTGACAGAAAAAATACTGTGGAATATACATATATACAAATATTTTTTTTTTTAATGGGTAGAAATTCTTCATTGATTCCATGATCATTCAATGAAAATTGATGAATATCATGGGACCGAAAGAGATTTTGGGGCTACACATATGATCGGAGCAGTGGATTTGGGGCATAGCGGCAGACTTCAGACACATTCAGGCATATGTTTGTGTTATTTGATGGATCATATTGGGTATCATTGTTTGATTCTACCGTTATAATCTTCCAAGAACAATATGTTTGATTCTACGGTTATAATTTATAATCTTACAAAAACAACAAAGTATATTGAATGATTTGATGAATATGTGCATATGGAAGAGGGTCTTTTTTGGAGAATACATGGGTGCCTTGGGCGCGAAAAACATGAATATCTATGGCACTATCGTGCCGGGAATCCCAAGAGAGCTCCTCAACTCGATCTCCAATCAGGCTCTGAGCGTCCTGGCATCAACGGTTGAATATAGCTGACCACCAAAAGATTTCCAACCGATTCCAACCTGGTGTTTTGGCTTAGAGCATGAATAATATCATATGATTATCTTGCATCATGCATTACGGGATTCTGATATTTTTCCCCTATAAGATCTATAAGATCTATAAACTGTAAACCATCAAGTTGTGGGTTTCCGGGCGCAGTCTGGTGGTCGCTGATGGTTGGATGTGGACGTTTCAAAAGATGGCATCCCCAGGCCTTTCTGGTAGGAATCTGCTTGGAAAAGCTGTTGAAATTACCATCTGGTTATGACTAACAGGGTAAATCCACCTTTGATGGTAACCTCTGGTTATTTAATGATAATTAATGATGGTTAATGATGGTTAACATCATGGTTAACATCATGGTTAATGATGGTTAATGATGGTTAATGATGGTTAAAACACCCCCTAATGGTGCTTAATGATGGTTACCATCTGGTTATGACGTTGCCAGTTCGCCATGGAAAGATCCAATCATTTTGTAGCTAGGTAAACCATCTATAAACCATCTATTTCGATTAGGGCCATGGCTTAACCATGGCGAACTGTTGGTCATTACCAGGTTGGGTAAGTGCGTCTCCTTTTTGGATCTCTGGAGTCCCTTCGAAGGGCGTCATTTTCCAAATGGGTTTTCGGCCATGGCTGGCCACCAAAAATGGATCAATGCCCCACCCCCAAGAAATGGGCAATTTTAGGAGCCAGAGTGAAATATGGGATTTATCCCATGTTAAAAAATGGGATTTACATGGATTTACCATCTGTAGGTGACTACACTATCACTTCGTTATACGGTAAATCCATCATTTTCAGAGCCCATCGGACCGTGGTCCATCAGAATGGATTGGCCGGCCCCACCTCCCCACGCAGGTCCATGAGACCTCCCTGATGCACATGGACAAGCAGTTGCTGGGCCTGTTGCACGCCAGCATTGCGATGAATGAGAACTCCCTGCACGCCTCGAACTTGAAGGGGATGCCGGCGCTGGTGCGAGCCACTGGATGGCATTGTCGCATCTGGATAAACCCTAGAAATGTGGTACAACTTGACTCAACTGGCCTGCAACAGTTGTCGTTTCAGTACAAAACTATTCAATGATTGGCGTTGTGGCCCTGAACTAGTATCCATTCTGAGCCAAAGTGTTCCAAATTTGCGTGCACAGATGATCCCTGATCCCCTTACTGTAGCCCTTACTCTTGAAAGATCAGTCCGGGCACAGTCGAAGTTCCACGGCTTCACGGTTTGCGCAGCCACGGTTGGGGTTCCAAAGTTTCACGGTTGACTGTGGAACCGTGGGCCACGGTCAGACTCCACGGTTTCACGGTTGGCCGTGGGTCGTGGGCCGCGGTCGAGGTGTCAGGACCCCGGTCCGGGCTCCACGGTTTTCCGGTTTCCCGGTTGATTGCGTAACAGTGAGCCGTGGTCCGGGTTCCACGGTTTCACGGTTTTCCCGTTGACCGTGGAACCGTGGGCCACGCGTCCGGGCTCCACAGTTTCGCGGTTGACCGTGGAACCGTGGGCCACGCGTCCGGGCTGCACGGTTTCACGGTTTCACCGTTGACCGTGAAACCGCGGGCCCGGGTCACAGTCCACGGTTTCACGGCTGACCGTGTTCAACCGTGAAACCTTGAAACCATGGGGGGGGGTCTGACCGTGGCACGGTTTGACGGTTTCACGGTCCGGTTTGCAGGTCACCGCCATACTCAGCATCTTTAAATTTCCCGATTGGACATCCACCGTTTGTGGAATCTGTCGAGAATGATATCATTGGGCCCACTATGATCTCAGACGGGTTCTTTTCCTGCCAGGGGAGAACGAATCAATTGCAGTGTAGCCAGTATATACTGATATATACTGTATGTATATATATTACTGTATATATATATATATATACGAGATATCCGTAGAAGGTTAATAGTTCATGCTGTTTATCATTGCTTCTCGGTCAATCTAGAATGAACCCCCAAGCATAGCACTGGAAAGTTCAGGTTCGGACGGAGTGAAGACTGATACTTCAGGGAAAAGTCAGTCAGAAAACGCGATTCAATGGAATCAACGTCATATCATACAGAGTACATGTATAAATAGTTTGAAATACTATAGTTATATAGTTATAACTATAGTTATATATATATATATATCTATATATATATCTATATATATATATGATCTTCATGTATGTGCCAGCAAGCCACCCATGAATATCCTTTAAAAACCAATCGGTGACATTCTTCCAGGTGGCCTCCAAAGACAAGGCGGTGCCTCCCTGGTTCGGGCGACGCATGGCGCGCCATCTTCAGGAGCTGTTCCGGCTGAGGAGTGGCCTGGAAAATGGGTGGATCTAATCAAACATGGGATTTTATGGTGGTTTAATGAGATTTAATGGGATTTAATGGGATTTACCCTCTGGTGAACTAACAGTTTGCTATTGAAAATGGCCATAGAAATAGTGGATTTTCCCATTAATAGCATGGTGATTTTCCATTGCTATGTTAGTTCACCAGAGGGTAATCAAACATGGATGTAATGAACATAGCCAAGGATATACCCTCCGGTAAACTAACATAAGTTACATAAATATGGAACATCACATTTTTTAATGGGAAAACTCACTATTTCTATGGCCATTTTCAATAGCTATGTTAAATTACCAGAGGGTAATTATTGGACATAACAATTTAAAGTTAACGTATTCTCGGTTATTTCTCAGTCATTGGTTCATATAGATTCATATTGTATAACTAACCAATGTGATTGGGAAATAACAATTCATACTTTAACTTTGGATCTAAGCAGCTAGATTTATTTGGATTTGCCCAGACATAACGGATTGACCATATATTTATGTCAGTTTTAATGGGGAATTTGATCATAGACTAGTCACGATTTCCGGGTACTCGACACTGGGAGTTTCAGGTTTGTCCCCAACTTGGGCGTTGAGAAATCACCCGGTGGCATCTGGCATCTTATGGGACGAAAAACCACGTCTTATCACTGACAAAAAAAAAAACTACCTTTTGTGAAAGGCTATCGATTTGCCATGGAAAACGGCGACAGAATACGTCACTCATTGACATGCTAATCTTCCATGAAGGTTACCAGACAACACTCAGTTCTAGCCTGATTTCTTGGGCCATGATTCCCCAACGAAACGTAAGTCATATAACTTTGGAAATCCACGACCCGTACGATACGAGCCGTGGGTCGTGATGACTACGACTCGACGCGAAACGCGGCAGGAGGAAGGTGCCAATGTGACCTTTGAGGAATTCGACCAAGAACACTGGTGGGGTGGCGGGTTTCGGCCATTGATTGTTAAAGGATATTCTACTATTCAATATGCCATATATACATATTAATTGTACATCATATATATATATATTTATTTATTTATTTATTTATTGTTATATATATATATATTTATTGTTATGTATATATATATATATACACATAGACTTAGAGTATTGGGATGTTTAATCATTATTGGTACCCCTAATCCTTCACCAAACAGGCTTGAAATGACATCAAACGGGTTGTTTTGGACAGTGCCGAGACGGCAATCAGCTGAAGAGATCACTGGCTGGAAATGTGCCAGTAATCTATCATAATCTATACTTGACTTGTACTGGTAATAATCTATTACTTCCATAACTAGTATATATACTCTGATAGAATTACATTGTAACTGCTCATAATCTACTACTGGTAATTATTAGGAATACTATCATGATATCAATAATCAATCTGGTAATTGTAATACCAGAATATTTATGGATTGGTGCCTAAATATCTTTTGTATCAAAACCTACATGATAGATTATGGATTATAACTGGAAATAACCACTTTGATGTAGTAATTAGTACCTAAATCTTATTCCAGTTGCAATCCATAATCTATCATAATCTATTTAAGTTTGGTTAAAACATCACTGGCTGATGTGGAATCCTCTCCACAAAAACGATCAGCATATTACGGCTGAAATCGCAAAGTATGGTATCTCCCACCACCACTTGAGGGCACTCAACAAAAAAAAACTGGGTGTTCCTCCAATGAAAAATCTCATCACCCTGTCATCAAACATGGCATACAGTGGAAGATCCCACAAGATTTACAGTTGATTTTCCCACAACAAACTTTCCTGGTTGGTGGTTTCAAGCATTTTTTATTTTCCATGTCATGTATGGGATAATCCGTCCCATTGACTAATATCTGGTTGGTGGTTTCAAACATTTTCTTTTCCATAATATATGGGATAATCCTTCCCATTTGACTTTCATATTTTTCAGAGGGGTTGAGACCACCAACCAGATATGGTTAAAACCACCAACCAGTTTCGTTTGTAGAGGATTTCTATGGGATTTCTCAGCAGAAGAGACATGTTGGAGACACGCAGGTGGTGGGACACCCTCTCGGCCAACGATGGCGGCGTGGTACACGACGCCAGCATCCGACAGTGGACCCTGGACGCGGCTGGACGTAGCGCAGGGACTTTGGCAGAGATGCTGCAGCAAGGTGTTCGGCAGCGAAACTGGGAGAGGGGGTGCTATGTATCACTGTATCACCAGAAATGGCTATGGATCAATACCTATAAAAATACAATTTTTCGTGGGTTATTCACATCCATAAATCCCAGCTATTTTGATGTGAACTACAGGGGTACTATTGGTTTTGACCCATACCCAAATGGTGAATGAAAGAGGAAGCATCCCCAAAAAGGCTTTGTTTCCGGTTGACGACATATGTTTTTTTTTCCCCAGAGGTGGATTTGCTTCCATCTTTATGGGGTAAATTCAGGTAAATCCACTGCAGTTCTGATGGGTAGATCTTGATGTCGCTGAAGTCCATGTTCCTCTTGGTACATCGCCATATTTGCTGGTAAAGTTTCCACTTTTGTCCACTCATGGCGAGCATCCCATGATTGTTGAAGGGGAAATCCCAATTTGAACATATTTCTGCGAGTGAAGGAATTTTTGCCACGGAAACCATATTTCAAAAAATACATCGCTCAATTTCCGTTGATGAAAACCAATTTCTAGTACAACTTTTTTGGCCGGTGACGTCCCAATTTTCATGACAGTTTGCTCGCGAAATTCACATGTTCATCATGTGTTTCTCGCTCAAAACCATTCAAAACCCACATGTTCATCATTTCTTGCTGGTAAAACCACAAAAAAACGGCATTTTTCATCATTTTCCCCTATGAAATCCACCTTTTTCACACCTTTCCAGCACCGCGGCGCAGGTCCCTTCGTTGTGTCTGCCGGGGGCCCGCAGTACCTGGGCCGCTTCGGCCTGCGGATTTTGCAGCGGCGATCTCCGGCGGCGCGCGGCTTTCTGCAGGTGAGGGTTGAATGGGATCTTGATGGGATATATATATATATGTGGGAATAGTAACCCCAACTGACTTTCATATTTTTCAGAGGGGTAGGTATACCACCAACATCCACCAACCAGATATGTTATTCACTGCCTGGTTGGTTTGGAACATGAATGGATTGTTTTTCCATAAAAAGTTGGGAATTTCATAACTGAAAAACTCCATCATTTTGCAGAGGGGTAGGTTGAAACCACCAACCAGATATGTTATTCACTGCATATGATGCGGGTGTGTCTAAAAATGGGGTGATGACATATTGTGACAACCAAAAAGATGCCGGACAGTAATTCATCACCGTTTTTATTTTTTTGAAGAATCTAGCACGCCCTGGTCATGTGGAAAACCTGATGGTAAGCCGTACCCTCCCTGGCTGCGAAATTGGTGTGTCTGAAAATGGAGTATACCACAAGCATGGCAGTTTAAAATGGAAAATGACTATAAAATGTTATAAACACATATGATCATTATAATCATGATATCAATTTTCCATTTTAAACAAACACATTTAATGCCAATTTCGGAGTATCCTGATTTTAGACAAACACATCATCATCATCATGATATCAATGTGACATGGGATAATAGAATAGAAAAAAACATAGGAATAATGATGAATGGGATTAGTATAGTATATTATAATATACCTCAATGTTTGGGGATGATATCAATTTGACATGTGACAATCAGTATGATGGCAGTGATGGGATAATAACGGATTCATGAGGGGCTACTGAAGAGTAGCCTACATCAAACAGTTGGGGCATCAACCCATGTATCAATATCTTTCCTTGTAGGAAAAATGTTGCGCAGCCGGTTTGGTATATAGCAACCCGTAATAGATGAACAATGGGAAACCTGGAAACCATGTGGAAAACATCATCGAACTAACATCCTGAAAACACTTTTCGGCATTAATATGATAAGCTTTTGATGGGATAAAGCGATATAAACATATAAATCACACTGAAACACACTTCAGTTTTTCAATACGGAGTGGAGATGGATGGTAAAATCAGGGTTACCCTTGGGGCCTTCAGTCAAGACTGGAACATCCGGTAACGGTGGTTTGCCCAGGGCAAAATCATCGAAAAAAATAGAGGTTTGATTGCCGGAGGGTAGAATATGTTGGAATGCGTTCGTCATTTTTAGAAGTAACCCATGCCTAGGGTTTGTGCACCCATTGTCTTCACCCAGTTGAGCCATTAAAATAACCACTGCTGATCGGTTTTTTTCTACCTGGTTTGCTGAGTATAAGAACCCAAAATCACCGGGATAGCTGTCCACCAACTGGTATGGAATGGGTGGGTCAGTTCTTGGTGGTTAGTTATATGAACAAGACTTTGGAGCTGATGTAGCTGTATACATGTATATAATATATATATACTATAATATTATATATATATATATATATCATATATATATATACATACACACTAATGTATATATATATATGTACATTCACTGAGTTTCCACCATCCATATGAACAAAAAAAACTGATTTTGACTTGACTCATCTCCATATGTGACCTTTGCATTTCCCCATGTTCTTCCAATTACCTACGGGACATTCACAGAACATTCGATTGGATTAAATCCATGGGCACCACCCCATCCCATGAAATATCCAATACATAAATATCATACTTATCTAGATATATCCATGTTATCCCATTATCCAATCAGATATCCCATATATCCCATATATACCATATATATATATACACCATATAATTCGCATATATGCATATATATATATATTCCAGATACTATTAATCTATTACATCTACGACTTTACTCAACATGTTCCCTTCCTCACCGCTACAGATCACCTTGACGAACTCTTCGCGACGCCTTCGACTGCGCAGCTCCAACGTGCAGAGCTTCGCGGTCAGCGCCACGGGGCAATTGGCCCAGCTGTCGAAGGCGCGTTGGCTGGGGATTTCCAGTCAAACTGTGAGTCTACCAGCGGATAGGGTTTTAACCTTAAATTAAAATGTTGATGGAATTCAGATCGTTTATCCAGATAGCGTATAAAATGCTCAAAAAAAAACTTGGTGTCTTTTTTGCAACAATCAATCATCCAATCCATGTTCCAATTCATATTCTGGTTGGTGGTTTGGAACATGAATTTTATTTTTCCATAATATATGGCAATGTCATCATCCCAACTGACGAAGTCATATTTTTCAGAGGCATTGAAACCACCAACCAGTTAACCATTATCAACCACTATAAACCACTATAAACCACTAACCAGATGATCATTGTTCCACTCATTTCCAATCCATATCCCCTGGCTTTTGCTTGTGATTTCTGACGATCCCTGGTTGAAAATGTCGTCTTGCCCCGTGCTTCGGTGTTGCCATGCGCCACGGCCAAAGATGCTCCAAATGCTGTTGATTTCATTAGGCATTTCATTTTTTTTTTGTGAAATAGAATGGGGATCATTGGAATGTATAATCCAAATATAAGAATAAAGAGACATTAGACAAATAATTCCATTTCTCATGGGATCATATATAATATATGAGGATATATTCAATGAGCCATCATTGTCTCTTTAATTCATTTGCAAAATGAGACAATGATGGCTCTCTCTCTCTCTATATATATATATGAGCCACTGCTAAAAATTACCCTAATGGAAAGTAGTATTCGAGACATCTTTATTTTTGGAAATTTAGCTGGGGCTTGGAAAACAATAATACACTCTTCAAAAAACAATAACATTTGCTATATTCCCAAAACCTGAAAAACAACAATACACTCATCAAAAATTGATGACTTGGAGCTATTTACTAAATATTGACCATGGACCATATATATATATAAATATTATATATATATATATAGATGATATACATATCTAAATAGTGATTACAACAAAAAACCGAGGTAATGATAGCCAAACGTGGCAAATTATACGGATGATACTAGAGGGATACTGATGAGTAAGCAATGGGTGTAGTGGAGTATCAGACAAACCCAAATCATATCAAGTTGGATATATATATATATATCCCATCAAACGGAATATCAGTATCACTATCCCATCAATATCAATATTTTTTTTGACTTTGCCCAGTGTGGTCGTCTGGGCTGGAATTCTTCATGACCTTGGAAATCACACTTGATGCTATGAAGTAATAGTACCATCTCCATTTTTCAGGGTTTAATGTGTTTCTAATATTGTTTAATATTAGGAGATGATATTAATACGCTTCAATCCTGTTTAATATTCAAGTAGTCAGTCCCTATGTTTTATATGTGGTCTAGTAACTATACATCTAGTGGAGGGAGCGGTGAAGGGAGCTATGGTTGTATCCATATTCCCTTTTTTGCGCGGAGAACTGCGAGTTTCCCACCGGAATGATCGTTGAGATGCTGTAAAAGTCCAATGATTTAACATTATTTAGCCATCATTTGGTTGGATATGTTTCATTATGATAAGTTAAGATATCTAATAATGCTTGTTATTCTTTATGTTTAAGATATTTATTTCAACACAGTCCAATGTCTAGTGAATTCACAACAACATCTCCATGTCTTACCACCATGCGGGGTGAAATTTGGTGAATGACACTGCAAGTTAGTGGATTATATCTTTATTTTGCAAATTTCATGGGAAGAATAACCTCTGGTTATGACTAACAGTTCGCCATGGAAAATCCACCCATTTTTAATGGGAAAATCATCATTTTTAATAGGACAACTATGGAAAATCTCCCCTTTTTGTAGCTAGGTAAACCATCTATTTCGATTAGGGCCTTGGCTAAACCATGGCGAAAACCCGTGGATTTCCCTCCCAAGTCGATCCACAAGGAGTGGAACGAACCATGGTCAACACTGGTTTCCAATCTTGGTGATGGTCATCAACCCAATACTAGGAATGTATATTATATATATATGTATACTGTATATATATATATATGTATATGTAGATATAACTATAATAGACATTTATTTGCATATATATGTATATATATATAACCGTTATCTTTGGATTCCTTTTGTATGGGATGTATGACCATTACCCATATCCTGTGGACACTGTCCATACCTAGCTCATCTTTGTTTGTAAATCAACTCAACACATTTGTATTGGTTATACAGTTATACATACCATTAAGTCCTCTTAAATCCCATTGAATCCTACTAAATCGTTAAAAAAACACACTTAGTCCCATTAAATCCTGCTAATTCCTATTTATCAATAGACCAGCCAATACAGTTTTTCTTTTGAACACCTGCAGGTAGAGGGTCACATGCATCGGCTGATGGTGGATTCGCAGGTCTTAGACTTTGAGGTGGGAAGACTCGGATTTCAGGTGAAAAGACACGGGAAATTGGCAGCAAACACGGGCACAGATCCAGATTTTACCGGCAAACATGTAACTGACCAGCAAAGATAACAGCAAAAGTGTGACTTGAAAAAGGCATGGATTTACCATGATTTACCAAGATTTACCTGTGATTTCAACAGCAAAATCCGATTTCATACAAAAAACAAGTTTAACTATCTGCAAGCATGAGATTGGCATTTGATCATGAAACAATGGGGATCGCATCACAACCTCGGAATTGAATTTGTTGAGATCTTAGGCATTTGATCCAGTCAAGAGACCCTCCATGAAAATGACTTGTGTGGGCCATTGTCAGACAACCCACGTCATATTCAGCCCATGGCATATCCCATGAAGATCCTATTAAATCCACATTATTGATGGTTAAATCCAATCTCAATGATCTCAATGTCAATATTGTTTGAGTAATTTTTAACCATTCTATCTTTTTATAAACCTTAAGTCTCCAGGTTCATCACCGGTATAGATTTTCAAGAAGCTCCCCAGTGCACCTTTGTTTCAGTGAAATGATCGTCACAGGGAGATGGCCATGACCGATACAAATTTTCGTTTCCCATGATGCCCAAAAAGGGATTTTTTGGCCCAATTTTGCGACGCATTTTGACATCTGACCATGATGCGGATGCCGAAAAAGGCCATTTTTTGTGTTTAGCAGAAACGATGGCCAAAACAAATCGTCAAACACATAAACACCTGGCAATGGACAACCAGCCTTTGGTGGCAAACCCCCTTAAACGACTTCTCTTGATTTTATCAAAAAACCTACAGATATGTGCCCCAAAAATAGATGTTTCTTCGTTTGGTTTCAGCCATCCAACTGCAGATATATCCAGTAGAAATCCCCTTCGGTAGCCTAGGTCTGTTTACATTTAAGTGCACTTATCGCGCAGTGGGGCCCCGTTCTCCGGTGCCAGCACCATTTCGTTTAGGTCACGGGTGAAACCGTTCACTTTTGCAAAGGCGATGCGATGGAGGATGCGATGTGGTTTCATGTGGTAAACCCAATGCCATAAACCATACTCAATACGGGTTCATTAATGCTTGCGAGTCTCCAAATGGTTTTCATGGCATGGTTTATCATTGGGTAAACACCCACACTTTCGAATGAAAATCGCATTTGTTTTTGCCTTACATGGCTGGTATGATTTTTTTTTCGCCATGGGCCGACCATTCCCCAAGGGAATCGATGTGTCTCTCATGTCTCATCCCTGGCACCAGGATTGGGTGTATCTGGAACTGGGGTATACCTCCAATTATAGCCATTTATTAGGGAAAATGATGATTAACCATGGGGTTTAGGGGTACACTATTTTCAGACCAACCTAATTGTGGCTCAAAAACATCTACTGTATTCGGCTTTCCGGCTATCCGATGCCAAGCACGATGGATTCGGTAGGTAACACACGGAGCCGAGATGGCAGGCATTTTTTAGGTGTGGCATTCATTTTGCAGCCTTAGTTACTGTTAGTTTGTGTTAGTTGCCTTATGAGGGGTGAGGTATAAATGTCATTTTTCATGTCCACTTTTTTGAGGGCATAGTTCAGCCTAAGACTTAAGAAAGTCTTGAGTCTTAAGATGGGCGCCTCAATAGCAACAGCCATCCATGTGTTAGCACAGGGAAGCTGTGCTGACACCGGGAAACAGCATAGGGGCAAAAATCGGCTTATATAATATATGTAATTAGATGTATAGTATAGGACATGTGTTTCCAGGATGTAAGATACGATGGCCTTTTATGGCATATACAATAAAACAACATCTTAAGAGCCTAGTGATGCACTGCCATTTTTTAACATAGCCCCGTTCCGCCGGAGTGTTTCGGAATTCCCAAGATGTCCCAAGACATCTCCAAAAAGCACATGGAATTTCCCAAGAGAAAGTGTCATAGGTTGTCATAGTTTGTCCACACAACTGGAAGTGCAGTTCCAAGATGTTCTAAGTATAAGTGGTGATATAATTTATCATTTCACCATAGAAGGTTGAGATCCCAATTTATGGGGCTTAAGTCACCATCTTTATACCATTAATCTGGGTAAAACAATACCATGAACCATGCCCCAATCATCACCTATAAGTGGTATAAATAACCATTCCCAGTTATGGTTGGTTTATTCTTGTTTTACCCACATGAAAAACCATATTATACCCAGTATCAGATGGGTTTAAGGGACAATCTGGCCCCTGGAAACCATCCGATTTTCCCATGAAAAAAACGGGGTTTCCATTGACAGTTGTTTGTCACCTCTGGCACCAGGAGCCTTCTTGCCAAGCAACATCAACTGGTGCCTCACCGCAATGGCGGCGTTGCATGGCCGGCGCCACCGCGGCGCACGCGGGACCCATTCGAGAGGTCTTTGCTGCGCCGTGGGTGGTGGTGGTGCCGGACGACCCCACGCCGCATGGCACTGCGGAGAAAGTCTGGGAAAACTTGGGGAAGAACGGATGTTGTGGCTTATTTCATGTTATCGCCCCCTATTTTCTCATATATTTGATGGGATACATGCATGTTTCAGTGCCTGAAATTGTGAATGGGCGACTTGGGGAAAATGATGACAAACGATGGGATTTTAAGGTACTGTACCCAATTTTGAGACAGACCTGAACCATGTGAGTTTTTCACTCACTTTCCAGGTTAGACTCTGAGAAACTGCTTGAAATCTGACTCCAAATCTCCGCTGTTGTGGGTATCTCAATTTCTGGCGCTGAAGATTTTCTCAGAGACCAGTTTTTGCTTGTCAATACCCATGACGGATCCATGGTGCTGGTAGAAAAATGCTAACATAAAGGGAGTATATTGATGGGATCCATGGCACATCATATATAGCAGCACCATGGATCCGTCATGGGATATTCGAGACGGTTGAGCCAGTGGCACAGTGGCAACCCAAAATTGGCACGTTGGGAACTCCATACCTTTTTTTGGGTGCCTTGGTCCTCGAAGATGAACTCCGACTGGATTCCTGGCCTATGCCAAAACTATCCCAAACATTGGTTTAGTATGGGGTAATGATGGTTAATGATGGTTAATCATGGTTAATAATCACTGGTTGGTGGTTTCAAACATGAATGGATTATTTTCCATTTCATATATGGGAATAATCCTTCCCAATTTGACGCACTCCAACCAGATGGATTCAAATCTAAAGAACGGCACCGCCCTTTTTTGTGGGTCCAGAATGGACCTGCACTGACTTGACCCACTGGCGAAACCTTCCACCCAGGCAAAAAAATCGCGGAGATATCAGAATCACCACTATATCACTAGTTAAATATGTTAATTATGTTATAAAATCCCCAAATATTGCTGAACTTCACCAGGAAATCCACGAAAGATAGTTGAACGTCACAATGTTTCCACCGTTTTGGTGAAATGGTTGATGATCTCCCCATTTTTATATATTTTGATTAGTTAAACATATAAAACTATCATTTCTATGACTCAAACCCATGATCTCCCCTCTTTTTCCGCATTTCCCCCGATTTTTCGCAGCTTTCCCTAGGCCCTTGGAGCTGCGTTTGGGCGCCTACTTCGCCACGGGGCACCTGGTGGCTGTGGGCAGCGCCACCCAGCTGCGCACTTCGTCGACGTCGACGGAGACGTCGCGGCGGGTGCTGCTGGGGACGGTGGAGCGGCTGCGAACGCTGCAGGGGGCAGACTGGCCTGTGGAGACTTGGAGGAAGTGGGGAAGATCTCATGGAGGCATCAGGTTTTTCATGTGATTTTCCAAACAATGCCATGTTTACCATCAGTCACCATTTTTATAGGTGGTATAAAGCATTCCCAAATGAGTGGTTTATTATTCATTTACCAACATTGATAATAATAATAATGATAATAATAATAATGATAATAATAATAATGATGAGGTACTATTAAATTAATTTCTTCCATGTTGTCACATTACATGTCATGTTGACAGAATGCCCCATGGGAAGTGTCGCGGGAAGAAACGGTGTCTTGTTCCAGGATCACCAGACGGTTTGGCAGGTTGGTGAACGTCAGCAATGGGCAAACATTATAAACATTAGCCTCTGGTTATGACTAACATAGCCATGGAAAGATCCACCATGCTATTAATATCTATTAATAGGTAAACCATCTATTTCGATTAGGGCCATTTTCCATGGCTATGTTAGTCGTAACCAGAGGGTACATCTATTCGACCTTAAGATTCCAAGAATGGAGACGTGATCCGCATAGACCAAAGGACATCGCTAAGCTTTATTTGGATATCAACGAAACAAGGGGTCTCTGCATCCAAATGTACCATGGGTTTGACACAAAACAAGGGGTAACTCCGGCTAGACATGATAAATGTTTCATGCAGAATCATGTGTTTGGAACCACATACCCTTTCTTGGGTATGCGGTATTAAGTACTTCCCAAATGGCAAGGTAATTTTTTGGGGTCAAACTGTCATTTTTTTTTACATTTCTTTGATCTACCAAGTTTCCCCCCATTGTACCTGGAGCGTTTGGAGAATTCCTGTTTTCCAAGCGGCTGAGGAACTGAATGCGGAAGGACTCTTGGATGAATTCGACCTTAAAAACTGCGAAAAGTCTACCATAAGTTCGCGTTTGAAAATGCTCAGAAAATGCTCAGAAAATGGGGATGGATCAATACCTATAAGCCTATAAGTACCATTTTTCGTGGGTTATTCACATCCATAAATCCCAGCTATTTTGATGTGAACAAAAAAGGGGGATCCATTGGTTTTGACCCCCCAAATGAGTGAATCACCAACTTTGGTCCCGTTGGATTGGTGTTGGCCCGGGAAATCCATGCTTCGGAAGGGAAATCATCCCCTTTTTATGGCCGAACTATTCAGGTTAGTGATTTTTTTGTAATGTAGCCAGATCAATCCATCATCTGGGTGTTCAGAAAAATCATTTTTCTATTAAAATTTTCCTGATTCGAATGGCTGAAATAAAATGGGGGATGTTTTTTTGGGCCCCATTTTCACACATACCCCAGTGAGAAGCATGCTGACGCTGCATCCGCGGCCACCCTGGATCCAGAAGCAACGCAGGTGATAAAGTCATTAGATTTAATAAGAAAAGATAGTTAACACATTGTAAAAAAATGAGTGACCATTCAAACTGGCATGTAGCATACCCCATCCATGATTCATGTTGGATTCATATCCGAATTTTAGACAATTTTGTGTTTACAAATTTTAATACCGCCAGCAATGGAGGTGTGTTTCCTAGCATCGGGCGAGAAAATTGCCGTGCTTGAGGCAGCTGAGTTTGAAGGAAAGTCCGCCAAGGCTGTGAAGCAAGCCTTGGCGGCTAAGATTGGTGTCACCAGATTTAGACAAAGGCTCTTTCTGGAAGGTGATGCTGTTGAGATCCCAGATGATGAGGTTTTTGCCTCGCCTGCAAAGGTTCAGCTGCTGGTCTTGGAATTTTGCCCAGCAGATGCAGAAGAAGACGAACGGATGATGATGGCAGCAAGGACGACACAGTTGGCCTTGAACGGTTGCTGAAATGCCCACGAAGTCCGAACGCAAGAGATGCTGAGGGCATGACACCGTTGTACCATGCAGCAGAGCACGGACATTGACTGAGCCCATGCGGTTGTTGGTGGAGTCAGGTGCAGAGATAGACACATTATCGACAAGACTACAGATGGCCCCCCTGCACATTGCTGTCCATGCTCACCTCGAGGTAGTGCGTTTTCTGGTGGAAAACGGTGCGCGGAAAGATCCGCAGGACTTCGTGAAGTCAACACCATTGCTACTCGCAGTTCATCGCGGCCATGTCGACATTGCCCGCTTTCTTGTGGAGAAGGGAGCCGCCCAGGATGAGCTCTTGACCGGGAAGGCCCTGATTTCGACAGCTAAATATGGCTCTCTGGACATGGTCCGCTTCCTGGTCGACATGGGTTGTGACAAAGATGCGACCAACCAGTATGGGGTAACGCCTTTGATAGCTGCAGCTCAACGCGGCATTTTGAGAATTGTCCGCTTTCTGGTGGAGTCTGCTGCCAATCCTCATGCCATCGACATCCACGGAAAGACTGCTTGGGATCAAGCATTTGAGCGTGGCCATGCGGAGGTTGTTCGCTATTTGTCGAAGTTCTGTGAGCAGACTCGCCCTTTTGTCGGGAAAAGTTCGAGGATTTTTCGCTATTCGAGACGTTGTTCCATTGAGGGAAGACACTGCGAGGTTGACCACACAGGGGGTATCCCAAATCATCCAGTCGTCAGTAGACCATGATAATTAGTGTTGAAACCCCAAGGGTGACGACTGGGGATTCCCCATTTTAAGAAGCGCCCGTATTCTGGGATATCCCACATGATTCTTGGGTTGATGAAAATTCTATATGACTGTTTCATACTTAAAGTGGGGCCCTTGCTTACGATGGCAAAGGTGGTTGAACATAACTTCAATAGTTATGGTCCATGATACTTATTACATCATATATAGCTATATTTACTTATATATATATATATATATACATATAGTGGGGTCATCTGGTAGTTACATAGTGGAGTTTAGAAACCAACAAGTTGCTGTTGTGATACTGAAAAAGCATCTTATAGGCTATACTTTATAATGGGTGCTTATACCCTCTGGTAATTGAACATAGCCATTGAAAATGGCCCAGTCGAAATAGTTGATTTACCGATTTACCCCTTAAAAATGGTGGATCTTTCCATAGTGATGTAAACGTTTACCAGAAGGTATCCCCCTAAAAACTCATAAAAACTCTATAAACCCTCTATATCCTCTGGTAAATCACCAAAAAAAAGGGTAAATCACCAAAAAAATTGGGAGAACCCACGAGTTCCCCCTAGGGCCTCCCACCATCACCGTCGCCGGCTGCACCTTCACCGGTGACGGAAGCGGCGGCTACGGCGCCGTGTTCCGCGCGCCGGGGCAAGAGCTGGTGATCACGGCTACGGATGAGCGGGCGCTGAAGGCGGGGGAACTTGAGGGGGTTCTGAGGATTTATAGGATTTTATAGGTATTTTATTGTGTGTATATATGGGTATGTCTGAAAATGGGGTATACCCCCAATGAAATAGCCATTTAGTAGGGATAATGATCAGCAAAACCATTGGGTGTAGGGGTACACTATTTTCAGACAAACCCATATATATATAGGTATAATATGGGTTTAGTATAGGTTTAATCAATCATCCAGGTAATGGTTGGGTATAGTTTAAACATGCTGTGGAGTTAGTGGAAGAGTTAGTTGGATTAGATTAAACATATTAAAGCCATGAATTGGGGGTCATAAGAACTTTCAGAAGGGTGAAGATAGCAATTTTATATCCCCGAGGGATGACCATAGCCACACTTCGCCACATTTCTATAATGTCAACCCCGGATTTTGCTAAACCATGGTTTATAAAAATTAGGGGGGGTACTCCCCAAATAGTCATTTCATCTGATATAATCTGATACTTAGATGGTATCCCGGTATCCCCCCAATTAAACAACCGTTTTTACGGGGTTTATTAATCCAGGGTTGACATTACCATGTTACCATGTCTTGACCATGACATACAAAATCGGGTGACTTTCTAGGCGGCGCAAAATTGCTATGGAATTACCCGGCCTGGTAAAGTAACATAGCTGTGGAAAATGGCCCATAGAAATAGATGGTTTACCTATTAAAAATGGCGATTTTCTATAGCTATGTCAGTTTACCAGGCCGGGTAACCTAGAAAATGGTAATGCTAGCAGCACCAAGTGTTCCCTGCAAATGGATCAACATCCTCTGTAATCACTGCTGGAGGGTCATTTCTCTTAAGAGAGCAGGTCCCATCTTTTGCTACACTGAATCTACACCCACTTTGACGGTTTTTCAGATACATTCTCGATGACAAAATCGTCGTCTTGATTTGTTCCCCTTCGATCCTAGTTTTGGATGTATAGATAGGCACTGTTGTTGGTGAAACATCATCCCATATCACGAGGCATCATCATTTTCTTGTGGTCATAGCTCCATGGATTCACACCCCGCCAGCATTTTGTGCTGGCAAAACGTTGTTTATCGTAACGGTGGAGTTCAACACTGGAATTGGACCGACCACGCGGAATACTTCTGATTCAGGAATTTGCACACATTGCTCAGTTTATATATATATATATATACATACCAAAGAAACACCATCAACCACCAATGCTCGTTTGGTTTTGGTCAACCGTGTTTGGTCTTGGCCAACCATATTCTTTACGGGTAAACTGTGTGTCTTTTGTAAATTCTAATCCAAGGTTATCACCGATCACCTTGATGATCTTCGATGTTTATAGTACCCGGCCTGGTAATGACTAACATAGCGAACTGGAAAGATCCACCATTTTGTAGCTGGGAAAATCCACTATTTCGACTGGGTCATTTTCCATAGCTATTTTGACATAACCAGAGGGTATATATTTACAAGTGAAATCACATTTTCTCGGATCAAATCCCGTTTTTCCGCAGGGTGAAATCCCTATTTTTCGGATGGTTCCCTTCCCGAATTCTCCAAAGTTTTGATGCTCCAAAAAACATCGGCCTACAGTGGATGGAAGAAATCCTGCACCACCTTGGATGGTTGAAACCCTATAAATAATGGGATAAACCATCTATCAACTGGTGCAGGATTTCGCAACCGTCCACAGTATCACAAAACTCCTCCAGGACTTGGTAACGTTCAGCTTCGCGACCAATCAGCCGCACACGCGCGCGCCCATGTCCAACATGCTGCCAGATTTCCTGATCACGGGACCGGACTTCGCCTGGAAGGGCTATGGAGGCGATGGATGGCGATGGGAGGCAACTCTTTTTACGGGAAATCACATGGAAATCACATGGAAATCACATGGAACTGTGCCATGAAATTTATGGGGAATTGATGTTTTTTTTTTTACTTTTCTACATTTTATGCGTGTTCAAGAGGTGGGAAAAACAAAAAATCGTTGTGTCCGAGATTGGCCATGAAATGACCCATCCTTGTTAGTGCTTTAGCCAGTCAAAAAGTCAGGTTGACGCATTCGAAAAAAAATGTGATCGAAACCATCGAATTTTGGGGTTTGAACAATTTTGTAATTGTGAATTGAGATTTGTTGAAGGGCCAGAGGCGCGTTAAAATTGAGATTGGGTAGGTAAGCATCCCAACTGACATCAGGAATGATGGGGATGTCGGCCGACGTAGGATCTCTTCCTATACAACAAGCTTGAGCTTGAGAGTGCAATCAGCAGCTATTGGGAATATGATAAATCATAAAACATTGTGTTGGATTGAGGGGGAAAAAAGCAGGACCCCATCTTTCATAGTACCCTCTGGTAATTTAACATAGCTATTGAAGCCATGGCCCAGTCGAAATAGTGGATTTACCCATCAATAGCATGGTGATTTTCCGTCGTTTTTTGTATGTTTACCGGGTGAATTTTCACCCCAAAACACAAAATGATTTCCCTGGAAAAAAGGTCCGTCCTTCAAAACATCCCCGTGATGTTGACCGGGTCATCCCATAGCCATCCTAAGATCCAAGCTGCACTCTGGCACCAGACCCTTGAAGGAAACAATGGTTCTTAGCCTCTGGTAAACTGTCCCATAACAGCGATAACGAACTGGGAAATCACCATGCAAAATGTAGCTGGGTATAATCAACTATTTCGATTGGGTCATTTTCCAGTTCGCGAACTGTAAACGTTTACCAGAGGGTAACATTGCTAAACCTGATTACCCTCCGGACATTTTCCACGTAGCCATTGAACATCGCCCGCTTTTTGTTCGTTGATTTAGCCATCAGCCAAACACCGTGAATTTCCACGTGTGTTGAGGTGTAGTGGCTGCGGGCTTTTGGGATGAACGTTGGCGAGTCTTGCCAGGTGGGTTGTAAACCATGGGAAATTCCACCATAAATGGGGACAACCATGGGAAATACCAATTTTTTGACAATTTTTGGTGCCACATTTTGGTTTTATATGCTAAAAAACGCAAAGGATGTTTGGAGCCAAATTGGCTGATGTCAATCCAATGTTATTGAATAGAGAGCCACGATTAGAATTAGATTGGTTAGATATGGTTACTGTAGTTCCTATTCAACCAGATGTTCCTTACAATGGTGGCTATTCATCTACTCTAACCATATTCAGTTGTTACAGTAATTAGATGAGATTGGGAAGGGAGATGTTCCCTACGGGGATGTTGCCACACCCCCTCCACTTCCGCCGTTCGTCTTGGACGCCAAGGAGCAGCCCCGAACTCGGCGTATCTGCAGTGCTGAGACTGAGACGACACGGCGGAACCTGCGAGCTTCGTTTCGACGCCGAAAACGCCGAGAGCTTCCGACGTGGAGCTTGAGATACACAGCGAGGCTAAGATTGGTTCCATGTTGGGAGTGCTGGTGTTTTTTTTTTTGGAGGTTGAAGAAGTTTTAACCCTAGATTTCCATTATCCAAATTTTTCGCCCAAGGGAAAAAAGACTCTATCTGATGAAATTATAACGACGTCTCCACGATATCACCAAAGATGACGATGACCTTGTTTCAGCATGTTTCAGCTTGGTGAATTGCTGCTGGTAACTCGCCAGAATTCATGGGAAACTGTTGTTTGATCCCCCAAGACTAGCCACGAGTGGTATATAGTTATGTGTATATCCCATTGGGGAAGGTGACTATGGCATTGTGGATATTGTGGATCATGGCAATTATATCATATTATATCCAGCCATATCAGAACTATCCCACTTGTCATCAGTAATTTACGATCGTTTTCTTCGCTGATATCCATTTTGAATAGCCCCATTTGAATCAAAGGTGCCAATGTTCATTGGGTCTTAGAGACGGTTATACGACCTAGTAGGGGACACCCAAAAAAAACAGTCGATGGTGAAATCCCGTTTCACCACCGGATATCCAATCCCACCTTAAAGGTTTCCAATTCTTTCCCCATTGACTTGTATTTTATAGTATTGATTGTTGGACATATGATATATGACATGTCATAGATATCCCGTTTATATCCCACTATACCCCTCTATGCTTAGTGAGATTCCATGATGATTGAGCCATGAAATACCATAAACGAAATATTCTGGGATATTTGATGGTCAAGTAATAGTGAATTAATACCATGTCATTTCATAGTTGCCCTCCTGCAACTTGACATTGCTATGGGAAAAAATGGGAACCATAGGGGTATGGTGTTTTCCCTTTCTTCTTTGGTTTGTGCTTTCTCTTCCCGGCTTGGTGTTTTTGCTTCCCTGGTGATTTTGCTTCTGCGGGCTGGTGTTTTCTGTTCCCTGTTACCCTCTGGTAATCAAACATGGCAATGGAAAATCCATCATTTATATACTACAGATGTTTTTCCCAGCTAGAAACCTCCATTTACAGGGGATTTTCCATTACCACGTTGATTTTTCATGCGATTTTCACAGGCTCCGGTAGCAAAAGAACACATCAGAAACCACGAGCTATATATAAAGCTCAAGGCAGGCCCTGGTGGGGGGGGTGACCATATACATATATATATATCCTAATATCACATATTTATACATATATATGTCTTTCAACAAGAAATAGCTATGTAACAAAGTGCCAGAGGGAAAATCCCATTAAACATCATTAAGCAGCTGCTTTGAAAGCTAAAATCCCATTAAACATCATTAAACCTCTATTTTTGAAAGCTTAAATCAACATCGCTGCTGCTCTAATCTCAATTTGTCACTGCTGAAATCAACATCTCCACTGGCAAAGGTCGTTGTTCCTCATCCATGCGGCCGAGAGAAACGAGACGAGGAGACGAGCAGCTCGGAGCTGGGGAGCTTCGCGGAAGACTTGTTTTGGTACAGGTCATGGTGGCAGGGTTTTTTCTAGCCTAAACATATCGAAACATGGTATTTTTGACGATATATAACGGTATATACTAACATCATTCATGGGGCCAGGTTCTTTTTTCCCCGGGGCAATGCTGGGGCACAGAAAATTATCGTTTTTACAATTGGACATAGGGTTTCCTGCATAGTTTCCCATAGTTTCCCTTCATCCAATTTTCCTGACACATGCCATCCAAAAAGACCAGTGCTGTAAAAAAGGAATCAAAAGGGCCAACGCATTTGGGAAACTCATTGCTGTTTCATGGTGTTGAAGTTTCCTTTGGTTTCCGGCCATCAAGGACGCGGTGGCAGTTAAAAAAAGCCAGAGATGGTCAGCGGTGGAAAAGGGGTGAAGCACTGTACTTGGAATGGGTCAAACCGACTCTGATTGGTGGTTTGGAACATGAATTTTATTTTCCATTTCATATATTGGGAATAATCGTCCCAACTGACTTTCATATTTTTCAGAGGGGTAGGTATACCACCTTTCTTTGGCAAAAAAAGGGGAATGCATTGACCTCACCAGCTAAAACATACTTGGATGTTTTTTTGCAGGGTATGAAAGATTGGGCATGAATTGCTGGTTGGTGGTTTCAAACATTTTTTATTTTCCAAAACATATGGGATATATAATCCTTCCCATTGACTAACTCATATTTTTCAGAGGGGTAGGGCTCAACCACCAACCAGATTGGATTGTTTCGGTGCTGTTCAGGTCATTCCGAATCATTTCGACTTCGTTCAGACTGGAAGGATTTACATGCCTCATGTTTGGTAAGTGGTGAGTTACCATGCCGGGCCTTCCAACCGAAACTTGTTTTGAAAAAAAGGGTTCTGGTAGCTAGATGTTAGATGTAGCAGTTGAGATTCGTGGTCTTCTAAAACAGCAGATCTCCGGATGACTCTTCTCCAAAACTTGAAACTCAACTGCACGGTTCCTCAGTAGCATGAACATACTTTCAAGATCTTTCAAGACTAGGGAATTCAATGTGCTATCAACCATGTCATCCATCACAAATGTAAACGTCATTTATTATGCAAACTATATCCCAATTGGATCCAATTGGTAAACACAAGCACCATTTTTGCATGATGATCTTTGAGTTGGTTTTCACCAATGCTCGCCATGAAGTCGCAGCACATGACTGCAATCGGGAATCTGTTTTCAGCATCGCTGATGTAGAGCAATGTTTCGGAACTTTGGAATGGATCAGGATCTTATTATAGACATGGGGTGAATCTTCCAAGATCGATAAAAGTACCCTCTGGTAATGACTAACAGTTTGCTATTGAAAATAGCCATTTATAGTGAGTTTTCCGATGTTAGTTTACCAGAGGGTAACAGGTTCTTTGGGTCAGTCGACAAGTCTAGTCTGAATTCCCAGCATCCCCAGAGTAGATTCTCTTGATTCGAGGCAACTGCAGCTTTTTACTGCTCACATGTCGCCCAACAATGTTTCAAAGATGAAAGCATCAAATTCACAGTGGTGAACCACTCTGGTGCTACGTTTCGCCTTGGTTCGACAACCGGGTCTTGGAACCATTGTAAAGAAACATTGTACGACATCTAATTATATAATCATATAGTATTATATACATGTATAATATACATCAGTATGGATTTATTGTGAATTTGGGCTATGAATTATTTTCTTATAGGATGTTGATGTTTGGCAATGCACGTCACCGAAAAACAACCAAAAAACACAACTGCCACGGTCGCTTCGCAGAGCAATCTGCGGTAGGGCTGCCAGGTGGAGGGTTGCTGCGAACTAAGTGGATGAGACGCATAGTTAACTTTGGATATACCCTCTGGTAAACGTTTACATAGCGACATGGAAAATGGCTAGTTAGCTAGTTCGTTGATTTACCGAACTTGAAAAAATCGTGATTTTCCATAGTTTTTTGTAAACGTTTAACTAGAAGGTAAGCATAGTTGCAGTTATGTCTCAAGTTACACCACTGGATCACCTGAAGCTGTGACTGTTGGATGTTCTGGGGGATCCCCAGTGGAATTTCCATGGTTGTTTCAATACAGGGCGTCATGGTCGAATGACTGGATGATTTGGGGTCCCCCATTTTAGGCAACCCTCTATGATAATAAGCGTGTCCAGCGTTTACCAGAGCATTTTGGACTCTTGGCTATCATGGGGGAACAAGGAAGAATGGAGCACACACCAGTTCGATCGAAGGGCCACTGTAGTCCACTGTATATGCAATCCAAAGCATCAACACGCAGAACGTGAACGTCCCAGGAAAAACTGTATTGTTCATCTTGGGACGTTTTTCGCAGGATGCTTTGTGGCACCAATAAACATCAAAATCCACCATGAAATGCGATGATTTATCATCATTTTCCCATAGTTTCCCCATGAAAACCGCCAGAAATGGGGTTTCATTACCCTCTGGTAAACGTTTACAGTTTGCTATTGAAAATGGCCATTTATATAGAGTTGATTTACCCATGAAAAATGGTGGATCTTTCCATAGTTTTCCCATTAAAAATGGTGATTTTCCATAGTTATGTAAACATTTACCAGAGGGGACCCCACTTTCAGACCCATTCAGATGCTGCTGTGTCACCCTGGTCAACGATGGTCAACGTGGTCTTTCCGTGAAAGTAGCTGTTTCGGCTCCCCAGGGTATCCGCGATGGCAAGGGACGAAGTTCCCCTCAAGGTCGCACTGGATCAATGCATAGCAAGCGACCTTAAGGTCTTAAGGACCTTCCACTACATATGATTCTTCAAACCTCCGGGGAAAAACCTAGAAATGACATGAGATTCAGTTTGGGATTTTGAATTTTGAATGATCCAATATATCCTAGGAAGGCTCAAGTTTGAGACAAATCGCAAACTGCGACTCTTCGAAAGGATCACTAAAAGCTTGATACGCAAAACCAAGACACCTCAAAAACGCAACACTTCTGGGATGAAAATGACAGGAAAGCCCTCACTTCGGGCTGTGAACATAGAACCAGTTCATGGTATTTTCGCTCCAACTTCCATAGAATCACGCAGAATTCCCGAAGAAATCCACGCGATTCTGTGCGCAATTGGCCTAGAAATTGCCTCGTTTCCTTCACTGCCAAAGCGGCCAAAGAGCTTCACAGTTTGGCGGCGAAACTTGGCGAAACTGCTGGTTGGTGGAAGCTGGGTATTTTTCCAGACCACCATTTGTTTGGATGGTAATACCCGAAGCAATAATTCATCATCCCCCAAAACACCACATTATTTACAGTAATATTATTTTATGGGTACCCTCTGGTAATTCAACAGTTCACTATTGTAACATGGCCATTCAGTTCGTTGAATTGCCCATGAAAAACATGTTGATTTTCCATGGCAAACCGTCTTTACGTGTACCAGGCCGGGTAACTATCATCCTCTGGCGTAACTGGTTGCATTGTGTCTACCACGTCCCATGATCCCAAAATATGGGGGTACCCCAATTCATCCAACTATATCCTGGTTGGTGGTGACTGGAACATGAATAGACTATATATTTTCCATTTCATATGGCTGGGATGTCATCCGAAACCCATTGAGGAAGTCCATCATTTTTCAAGATGGTTTGGTGGCACCACCAACCAGTATCATATTAGACCTATTATATCCCATTTTCATATGGCATGGGAACTGGGTAACTAGTTTTCCAAGCCATCCATGACGTTTACTTCCAACCGTCATAGCTATGATTTCATCAGGTATGGAGAAGATGGTGAAGATGACTAAGTTACTAAGGTTATGGCACCCAGACCCCCGTGTTTTACAAACGGCCATGGCGCCATGGCCGTTTGTGGCAAAAAAACATGTCGTTCCTGGCAATCAAGGTCACTACCGTCATATCATAATTATCGGGTGGTGATGCTTGGTAGGTAGTTATATAAATAACTAAAGAGTAATTGCTCATCATGACTAAAGAGCAATGGGGTTGTTTGCAAACGGGTTACACCTAAAATTGGTTGTTCATCATAATCTCCCCATGAAACATTGTACAACTGACCATTTTGGGGTAGTTTTTTCCCAATTTTGAGAGACACCCGGCCATCATTCACCAACCAAATCTTCCACCGAATTTCTACTAGGTTTTACAAGGATTTTACCAACTTCTATCTTTTTGGGTGTTCGAATAATTACCATCTGGTTATGACTAACATAGCCATGGAAAATCACCATTTTTAATAGGTAAACCATCTATAAATGGGCCATTTTCCATGGCTATGTTAAATAACCAGAGGGTATTTATCACTACTCAAGAGTAGTCACTCATTGGTGGCGAATTTCTGGGAGAAAAATGCTGCAACAACTAGGCTTTCCGGTCGAAATCTTTCGAACATGGGAGGACCTAAAACACAACCATGAAATAACCACTGGTAAATGTTTACATGGCTATTGAATCACTATTTTTAAATATATTTTGATAGGTAAATCGGTAAATCAACATTATAAATGGGCCATTAACTAATCCTTAAAAAACCCAGCGATTCTCAGGCAGCCCATGACGGCCGAGCTGACGATGTGGTGTCTCGGCACATTTTTGAGAAACCGTCAACGAGGAGATGGTGGGACAATCACGAAATCGATCTTCAGGAATAAACAAATGGGTATGGGTCAATACCTATAGATACCATTTTTAGTGGGATGAACATCCATAAATCCCAGCTATTTTGGGGTTCACTAGGTACCAGGGTTTTGACCCATCCCCAAATTACCACATTCGCACATTCGCATGTAAGTCCTTCATCTATTTTCGTCATAGTCAGCGTCTTTCCATCTCTATCCTTAAATGATCTTAAATGGACATAGATGGAAGAAAAAAGTATGGGTTCCATATTGAGATATATATGGAGGTTTCCATCAATGGGGATACCCGAAAATGGATGGTTTCTTAAAGTTTATACTGTAATGGAAAATCCCATTAAAATGGTTGTTTTAGGGGTACCCCCATTTTCGGAAACCTCAATAGACATAAATAAACATATTCCGAATCGACAGAAAACTCAAAGAAATGTGGTTTGTAGCTGCAAGAAATGCGCTCTGCAGGAAGTGTAGGGCTGTCCTGAGCACAGGAGGATGTGTTTTTTTTTAAGCACCAGAAGAAGTCCAGGTCCAGTTTCCAGTAAACAGTGGAAAAAAAACCTGGGATTTGACATGATTGAACCAAGAATGAGATTCAAACATCAAAAAAATCGCTGCATCAACAGTGGAGATTCAAGAATTGTCTACTTTTACAATCAGTTTCCATAGCTATGTGAGTTTTGCTGGAGGGTATTAAAAAAAAGAACGGATACGGATACAACCAGCAAAAAATACAACGTTTAGAGGGAACATCAGAAATACGTTTGCCGCACCACTAGGTCTGGGATTTCACCTTTGATGCCTTAGCGCAGTAAACCCAACAATGACCATCTCTGAAAATTTGGGGGCTGCTTACGTCCGATGTTTTTGGGTTTTCTGGTCTGGGATTTGACGCCCTGGTCCCATGTTTGTTGTTTACAACAAACTATATATATATTTATATATACATACAATATATATATATATGAATAACATATACATATGTAGTTATTTACACGTAGATAGATATATTCATACCTATCATACCTTTACACACAAAAACCATAATCATGTCACACATAAAATATATAACCATAAGTTAACTTATATTCATCTGGTTGGTGGTTTGGAACATGTTTTTCCGTTCAGTTGGGAATTTCATAATCCCAACTGAGGGGTTGAAACACCCAACCAGTCATAGAACTATACAAAATACCCTCTGGTAAACTAACATAACAATGAACCATCACAATTTTTAATGGGAAAACTCACTATTTCTATGGCAATTTTCAATAGCAAACTGTTAGTCATTACCAGAGGGTAACCATGTCAAAATCTCACCCCCGGCACGACTTCGCTTCGTTTTTGCGGTAGCGCGTAGGGTGGCGCTGGTCACGGCCATCAGTTTCTCGTGTTGGATCACCTTGACCTCGGTCTTTCTCTGGTGGCGAGCGCATCTCTGTCTCAGTGTTGGCGATTTGGAGGCGGAAAAAGTGGGGAGATTTGTGGAGGATGGAGGATCAATGGGGATCATGATTTTTCTGGAGGATTTATGATTTTTATGGAGGGATTTCCTACCATTTTTGTGAAATCACCATAAATATCCATAAATATCCATAAATATCCACACATATCCATAAATATCCATAAATATCCATAAATATCCATAAATATCTACACATATCCATAGATATCCATAAATATCTATAAATATCCATAAATATTCATAACTATCCATAAAAATCCATAAATATCTACACATATCCATAGATATCCATAGATATCCATAAATATCCATAGATATCCATAAATATCTACACATATCCAGAGATATCCATAGATATCCATAGATATCCATAAATATCCATAGATATATATCCATAAATATCTACACATATCCATAGATATCCATAAATATCCATAGATATCCATAAATATCTACACATATCCATAGATATCCATAAATATCCATAGATATCCATAAATATCCATAGATATATATCCATAAATATCTACACATATCCATAGATATCCATAAATATCCATATATAGATATCCATAAATATCTACACATATCCATAGATATCCATAAATATCCATAGATATCCATAAATATCCACACATATCCATAGATATCCATAAATATCCATAGATATCCATAAATATCCATAACTATTCATAAATATCTACACATATCCATAGATATCCATAAATATCCATAGATATCCATACATATCCATAAATATCACCATAAATATCACCATAAATATCACCATAAATATCTGCATATATCTATGAATAAGATGTTTTTGGTGTAAAACAATCCACACTTTTTGCTGTGTAACTTCCTTGTGCAGGAAGGAACTCTAGATCCGCAGCGGCTGCGGAAGAAGTTTGCCTTGCAGGTCCTAGAGTCGTGGCCTGGTGAAAGGCTTGGTGATAGCTATGGAAAATGGCCATTTATAGTGAGTTTTCCCATTAAAAATTGTGATTTTCCATAGCTATGTTAGTTTACCAGAGGGTAACATAACTGGTTGGGAATATATAACCATAAGTTAACCTATATTCATTTGGTTGGTGGTGACTGGAACATTTTGATATTGTTCATGGTTGTTTATAGTGGTCAATAGTTCTTAATATAGTGGTTAATCTATGGTTAATAATGGTGGTTAATGGTTAATCAGTAATAATTTATCCACTGGGATATTACCTGTTCCAATAATGATATCCCATGGGGAATCATGTTCCATTCTATTTTACTCAACGTTGATATGTTTCATGTGGATATACTATGGGGATATGTTATTCCCATGGGGAATCCCCATAATTAATTATTTTTCATGGGTTTTTCCATATCCTAATGGCAAATACATAGAGTGTATTGTCCGAATATATATCATAACTAATCATAACTGGTTGGTGGTTTGGAACATGAATTTTATTTTTCCATTCAGTTGGGAAATAATAAAAATCATCCCATTTGACGAGTCCTCCATCATTTTTCAGAGGGCTAGGTCAACCACCCTGCGCAGTAATCATTGATAAACCATATTATTCAAGATCATTAACCATATAATAACCATATATTATGTAACAGTTTACCAGAGGGTAACCTAACATGTTTACCATCACCATTTTGGGGAAATCAAGGGACTCAATGGCCATGGCTTCACTGAGCAGTGGCTACGTTGACCCCGCTGTTGGTTGATGATTAGTTCGGGGATTATACTGTAGGGTGATCTGAAAAGTGTACATGAGAAAAGGGTTTCCATGCTTGTTTGGTTTTTCAGATAAAAATCCAATGAAACCTGTTTTTGTTGCATTCAATAAATCCCAAATCATGCAAGTTCTGGCTTCAAATCCAACTTTTGCAGCTCTCAACCCCCATTTTTCTTGGTTTGTAACCCACAACTTTCTAGAAAAGCCTGGCGAAGGGTTGGTTCAATGAGCTAAGTTTTGGGAACGGGAGGAATACTTGGATTATCCCCGTGACCATGGCTTGATACCATCGACCAGTTGCCGGGTGACATGGGGCCACCGCTTCGCAAAAAGGTTCGCATCTGCGCCGAAATCCAGTAGCGAGCTGGATCACGAGCAGGCCTGGATGAGGGATGTTTTCAATGCTTGTTATGGCTGATTATGTTGCTATCATCATTGCCAATGATGTTTATCTATGGCCTAAGTATGGCTAAATTCTGTTAAATTATATGTGTACCTGAGCTATTTCTTTTTGCCATGGGACATGTAGATGTTGGTCACCACATGGTGATTTTCCACAGCGCCCATGCCTTGCCTGAGAGGCGTGCACGTGTGCGATCTGCCTGAGCGACCTTCCTTGCGGCAAGCGCGGGAGGAAGCACATCCAATCCTTGCCCTGCGGCCGCCCGGTGAATGTGAGAAATCGATAGATTCCGATCCAACGACTCCGATGCAACACCCACAAAGTAAGAACATCCAGGAAAATGTCGGGGACACCTTGGTGAACAGAATTTTTCAGGTAAGTCAAGAAAAATTATAGATTGATGTCCAAAAGTCCAGGGGTTGAGAGTTCATCATTTTCCCAATTGCAATAGCCCATTTCTGGCCCGAGCCACGTATTCGGGCAATATGTTCTTCCATAAATGAGGAAATTTTCAACAAAAGTGGTATTTAAGCACCATTTGATGGAGATATTGCCTTAAAGCAAGTGGGTAAACCTGAGTTTGGTCGGTTGGCATCTCTGTTGCCATCGGAGTACGCTGCCCAGCTAAACCATATGTTTCCCCAAGGAGAGTATTTAGATCAACCATGGCTCGTCCAGCAATGAATCGATGGTGAAACTAAGATTTTTTTCGACCTGCGCAAGTTGGGAGAGACGCCCAACAACGATGGTTTCGATGTGTTTTGAACATCCACTTCTGAATTTAGCATGCTAGTCCGCACGAGATGAATCTCTGGCCGGCAGAATGGGAAAAAAAATATGAAGATCCACTTACAAATCTTACAACTGGAACTGCAATTTCCAAATCCCTCCCATGTTCTCACTTTTTGACACTTCTTTTGCCCATTTAAAGGGGTCATATTCACCGGCATCATCCCAACACCTACTTTTGAGGCCACAGATATCACAAGCCTTGCTTCTTGGAATGGTGCGTCTCAGGCGGGTGGATTGGCCGAAAACACCCGTTGAATGGAAGGTGAAAACGGCGGACTCTAGCGCTGGTTTGTCCAATAGCAAACAACGACTCCTACTATCAGTATGTAGCATATTCACTACTTGGGGGTGCAGTCGGGCTTACATAGTATGGCTATAACCATGGTCATAACCACACAAGCCCTATAATAGTTGGGATAGGGGGCCCATAACTATATATATATAATAACTATATATATAATAACTATATATATATATATAATAACATATAATAACTATATATATAATAACTATATATATATAATAACTATATATATAATAACTATATATATAATAACTATATATATATACAATAACTATATATATAGTAACTATATAGTTATTATATATAATAACTATATATATACAATAACTATATATATATAGTAACTATATAGTTATTATATATAATAACTATATATATAATAACTATATATATATATATAATAACTATATATATAATAACTATATATAATAATTATATATATATATATTATAATAACTATATATATATAATAACTATATATATACAAAATAACTATATATATACACAATAACTATACATATATATATAATAACTATATATATAATAACTATATATATATAATAACTATATATATATACACATAATAACTATATATATATATATATTTAACAATATAACAACTATATCTATATATATAATAACTGTATATATATATATTATACACATACATCCAGAGCCTAACGTTTTTTGTTGTGACCATGCGAGTACACTTGCAGGGATGGCATCACAAACAAGATCTGACTGTCGCATATTTGGAGGTTTTTTCCCATCTTCTCATGACTGGTTGGTGGTTTGGAACATTTGGATTATTTTTCCATTCAGTTGGGAATGTCATCATCCCAACTGACTTTCACTCCATCATTTTTCAGAGGGGTAGGTCAACCACCAACCACTTTACCAGTGCCCCGCCCAAATTTCCATCCACTCGTCGGTCTCTCATCATTTTCACTGCTTGCCAAGAGACGCACCCAAACATCAGACCAAAAAAGGGTGATAAAGGGTGTATATCATAAACAAATCCCATTCTGGTTCTAGTTTCCCCATCCATGGTTGGTTAAATTATATACATTTTTTTTACAAATACACACCACCATTTGTTGCGGTATACCCTCACCCAAGCCGGTCAGCCTGTGGTCTGACTTGCGAGGGTATGGCATCCAACAAAGGAGGATACAATGCCACATGGCAGACATGGCAGGATGGATGTGGCACTTAGCAAGTGATCTTTTTGTGAACGCAGCAATGTCCCATTCTACGAAAGGGGAAACGTACCGATCAAAACGGCATTCGTTGAGGTAGGAGCAGCCCCGATTCACCAACTGAGTTGATGAAAATCCGTTTTTTTTATAGATACTGTAGCAACCCCAGGGTAACGGAAATCCAAAACAGATAGCAAACTTGGAAGCTATGAGGTAAATCTCATGGTAAATCTCATGGTACCTACCCTCCAGCCGATGTTTTTCCCAGGGGACACGGATAGCCATGGAGCCGATGACATTTGAGACCTGGCTGATTCACCAGAGCAGATTGTTGAAAAGACCCCAGTCACCAAGTCAAATCCGTGATTCTCAACTGCTACATGAAACGATATGAAACGCATGATTTTGTTTTATTTTCATTTGTACAGATTCGACAGGAGTACACTAATACACAAATCAAAGAAAATAAGATAACATGATACACTTGATTAACCAAATGATCAAACGCAGGGTGTGTATCAATGTCAGAAATGCGGCAATCATCATAAACAAAGAATGATAACAACATCATAATTTCTATGTTTGTTTTCATTTTGTATCATGTCGGTTTTTTCATTCTCTTATCATGTTCCAACGGCGTCAATTCCAAATTAATGTATCATTACATTTGTTTTCCTTCTTTTCCATAATTTTCCTGCAGCTTTCTCATCATTTTAGAAGTGCTCTCTATTCATCAGCTTTCACCATCAACTGGCAGCAAAGCAAAGCGAAGACACGTCATCATACTTTTGAAAACGCCCCTATTAATGATAATATCCATGTATATATAAATAAAAATATATATATACTAATGATAGCCAAAGATAGCTCCAATAATAGGTCCTCAATGATAGTTCCAATAGCTATCAGTTCATGATACTTCCAGTGATAGCTCCAGACACCCGTATTTTCATGTGGACAAACAAACTTGTTTCAGCATGATAGTTAGACATGAACAAAACCATGATAAACAACTATGTCTAAAATGATAGTTAAAACTATCTAAAATGATAGACATTGTTTAACTTTTCAGATTCTGGGGGTGAGTGTTTGGCTCAGTCGAAAATGAACCCACCAACAAAATGGTTCTTCATTTTCTGTAGCCGATGGAACAAACTGAACAAACACACACAAGGATCTCCAAGCCTTTCGGGATCTTCTGTTTTCTTCTCTGACAGGTCCTTTGTGTCGGCAGACCTATCCGGGTGACACTAGTGCAGCTGGGTTTTCGAAGATGGCCTCTGGTGATTTGACGGTTTGCTATGGAAAATCACACTTTTGATAGGTAAACCATCATAAATCATCTACAAATATAGATAGTATGGCCCATTTACAGATGATTTTCCCAGCTAGAAACCTCCATTTTTAATGGCTTTTCCAGTTCGCAAACTGTTAGATAACCAGATTGCATTGATCAAGATTTGAGACCCCCAAGCTCCTAATGTCGGCACAATTCATTGCGCCAGATCCATTCCTCTGAATATCAAGTACCACCCCCCAAAAAAGGGTTTAGTACCGAATCTGTGAATTGGGGGCTTAGTCTTGGGGTGTATGTAATATGATTATATGGGTATGGATCAATACCTATTAATACCATTTTTAGTGGGATGAACATCCATTTACCAGCTATTTTGATGTTCACTAGGTGCCAGGGTTTTGACCCATCCCAATCATATGAAAACTGATGAGTATTTAGCGGTCTATCTACCCAAATCAAGCTGACTAGGGGTTTACGGTGAGCAGTGGCCAGTGTACATTGGGAGGGGGGCCCCCAGGCCCCCCCCCCCCACAAAGATAGAACAGAACTTTACCAGGAACATTATGTTAGTACGGATTTCACTTGTCTATTATATAATAGGGCATGCAAAAAACATCATTATTTGACCCCCCCAAAACAGTTTCTTTGGGTAAACCAAGTTGTTTTGGCAAAGAACAGATATTTTTTTAATGGTACGAAGGCCACGGACAATCCTCAGCTGATCTACACTCCGTGTGTCTAGGATTTTCCATGACACCCTCAGACGTTGTATCACATCTGGATCCTTGTTTCAATGGATTAAGGTTTTCTTGGGAAAATCTTTACACCGGAAATTCCCTCGGTATTTTCCCATGATTTCATGTGGGGCTTAAACCAGTCATTTTTTTCCCCGGTGAAAACCCATGGATTTTGATTGTTGGTGAAGCCTCCGCGGAATTGATCCAAGATTTTCACTCACTAACATGACTTCCTCCAGTTAAGATCCAAGAAATCAAACATGAACATGAACTAGAAACTTATTCCCTGGCTGTTCTAGATGATCATTTGCCTGAAAAATTCCCAGCTTTCCATTGCTTTCCAACCTTTGAGGCCCAAAAGGATGAGGTGCTGATCATTTCGAACATCGATGGACTCTCTTCTCAGCTTCGAGATCGATCCTGTAACAAACAACTCAATAGCTGGATGGTTTCGAAAAATGGGGCTACCCCATTTTTCGGAAAGCCCTATTTAGGATGAATCTTATATAACTGTATGTACTAAACATAACTAAACATAGTTATGATTTTTTCTATAGCTATGTTAAATCACCAGACATTAGATGTTGTTGGGGGATTGACCTTGATTGAACCATCAAAGATTGGGAAACCATCGGCAAATTACCATGAGAATACATGGGCAGCATTGACAAATTGAGGGCGGGATAATTTTCCAGGCGACTTTGTGGGGATATATCAATGGATTTTTCACGGGACAATAACTATCACCACACGAAGTTATGTTGCGAGATTTATCCACATCTATATACTGATTGGTGGTTTGGAACATGGATTTTATTTTCCCCAATAGTTGGGATGATGATCCAATCTGACGAGCTCATCTTTTTCAGAAGGGTAGGCTCAACCACCAACCAGTATATAGCTAGTATGGCCCATTTAGAGATGATGTTCCCAGCTAGAAACCTCAATTTTTCATGGATTTTCCAGTTCGCAAACTGTTAGTCATAACCAGATTGCAAGTGCTGATATAATGGGATATCAATACAACGGAATACCCTCTGGTAATTTAACATAGCTATTGAAAATGGTGATTTATAGTTGATTTACCCATTAATAGCATGGTGGATCTTTCCAGTTCGTTATGTAAACGTTTACCAGGCCGGGTAACCCCAGTCAGACGTGGAACATCCTCGAAATGAATAGAGGTTTTTCATGGCATACCCGGCCTGGTAAACGTTGAACTAAATCACCATTTTCAATAGTTATGTAAACGTTTACCAGAGGGTACATGCTGGATTTTCCATTGCCATGTTTTGTTATGTTTGATTGCCGGAGAGTTCAACAACTTTTTAGCCACCCAATTTTTGGGCAACCTGGGGGGTGTTGACATTAATCTCTATGAGCCAAGCATGAGACGTGTGATATGACGAGTGGCTTGACCAAAAAATCCCAGAACATATCCCAATGAAAAAAACTCGCAATTGTGGTAAGTGCCATCTCCATATACATTAAAAAACACATAGAACAATTGGTTGGTGGTTTGGAACATTTTTTATTTTGCCATTCAGTTGGGAATGTCATCATCCCAGCTGACGATTCGTCATATTTTTCAGAGGGGTAGGCGAAAAACCACCAACCAGGTATATATGTATGATGATCTTTCTGGATCAGCGATGACCACGTTGCGATGACATTGATCTGGGTAAATTATAACGACCTCACTGCGACCTCACTGGAATCATGGTTAATAAGGGGAAATCATCCCCAAATGGCCTTAATTCAGGTTAGTGAAATATTATAATTTACCCAGATTGATCATGAATTCTCACCGTGACCACGCCACACTCAGGCGCAAGAGTCGTTTCTTCCCACCCGCTACAAGCGGTGCAACCGCCAGCAGATGCTTGATCCCAAGGGGCGTGGATCACGTTGTCTGATGATTTTTAAGCAACCAAAATCGCCGTTGAACCAGCAGGTGGTTTTTTTGTTCCCTAATAAGTACCCTCTGGTTATGACTAACATAGCCATGATTAAGCCATGGCCCATAGAAATAGATGGTTTACCTATTAATAGCATGGTGATTTCTATGGCTATGTTAGTCATAACCAGAGGGTAAAGGTGAGATTGAGAAACTTTCACCAACACAATTTTCTGATTTCAAACTGGCGATCGCAACGCGATTTAATCGACAAGAATTGTGTGGCTTTCACTGGAAAATACCAAACAATGATAGTATAAGAATGATTAAGAATGTATACCCTCTGGTAATTTAACATAACTATGGGAAAATCACCATTTTAAATGGGAAAATCCACTATAAATGGCCATTTTCAATAGCTATGTTAAATTACCAGAGGGTAAACCATGGGTATCCCGTTTTTTTTTAGGGTTCAACATGACCAGTCTACATCGTCTTCGTGTGATCTGGGACCTTTGGGGACTGAATTGAAGAGTTTTGATGTGTTTAACCATGGGATGTTATTAATACTGGTATAATATAGGCAAATAACATGGGACATTTATAGGTATAATATGACGGTATATGATGTATTAATAGTTATTTTCATACCCTGGGTTTAGCATGAAGATGAATATCATATAGGCACATCGTCCAACTAAATGGACCCTGTTTAGGACTTATATATATATAATAATATGGATGTATATGATATCTATTTGGTTGAATTACAATTGTTCATATAGCTACGGAAAACCACCATGATATATGGAATATATTCCATGAGATATATTCGATATTGGACTGTAATAGATCATTATATGAATATGATATATGCAGTATACATACTATATATACATATATATATAGGATATAAAGGAGAAACCCACCTGAAATCGAATATTTTTCACACTCCCAATTTTGCGGAGCCTAGTGGAAAATCATCTCCAGTTGTCCTTCTGGGTGTAGTTCCCAAGTAAGCAGTGCCTACATCACTCTGCTTCGAATCCCAAATGGATATCAAAATGGATATCAAAATGGATATCAAAATGTTTGGAAATCAACCAAGCCTGTTCAAAATGGATATCAAATCCCAACTCGTTTTGAAATGGGGTAGATCAACATCCAACATGGACCATTCGGTCCCTGCAATTGTTCGCATATTCACCAAGGTAAAAGTTTTCCTGACCCATGTCCATGTTGAACCAATCTCTGGTAGCAGATTGTATTTTTTTTCAGGGATTGGTGGGTGCCATAGTCCCAAATGAGTTGTCCCTTGTATTGGTTTTACCATGGGTTTTACCTTGTCCCTTGGGATTGTCATACTTTTTCCTATCCCAAAAGAGCGAACCATGGTGCTGGTATATTTACCGTCACAAACTGGGTGATTCTGGACAAGGGCCAATGGACAGGTCTGCATATTCCAGCACCATGATTTCTCCACTCCAAATTCTCCGTGAAATCCGAGCTAGATAGGAGATTGCCCACGAATTTGCATGATTTACCTCTGAAAGATGATGTTTAAGAAAAGCTATCATTTTTGATTGATATTATTGATATTAATATTATTAATATCATCATCCTTCCTTCCTACTATTATTATTAGTGTTATCATATGTTATCATTTTTATTAGTAGTACCTTCCATTTATCACTATTAGTTAGTCTTGTTAAGTGCCATTATTGATAACCTTCTTAGTTACTAGTCTACCAATCAGTATTATATATTAGCACATTTTAGTACTATTTTCAGTATTTACCATTTTATTAAGTACCATATATCATTGTAATTAATATGTTTTTTACATCATTGTTAATACTATTGTTAGTATTTAGCACTGATATATGGTACTTCAGACTATTACCACTATGGTATTGAATGTTTATGTGGTATTAATCCCTGTTGTACATTATATATATAAATTGTCCTACTAATATTACATATTACATTAGATTATATGTCATATGGTTCCACATGTTTCATATTGTTATTACTATTATCATAGTTATTACAGATTGCCAAGGAACATGTTCATGAATTTGGAAATATGACCAACGAAACGACATAAAATGGAAATCCATATCATTTATTGCATCATTTGTTCATTCGTTACATATTTCATACTTATGTCACCCTCCGGTAAAATTGGCATTCGGTCACATCCACTTTTTAAGCGATCGAATTTTCCCGATCTCCGTGGAGTTCCCTACTGGGAATGTTTAAGGTGGACACTAATATGCAACACAACATGCTTACCATCTGGTTATGACTAACATAGCCATGGTACAGATGGCCCATAGAGAGAAATAGATGGTTTACCTATTAAAAAAGGTGGATCTTTCCATGGCTATGTTAAATAACCAGAGGGTACATCTTCCCAAAATTATCATTACAAAAATCACAGATCCTTTTGCCTTTTGCATAATCATACTATATCATACTCGAAACAGTTGTCACCACAAATGAACCAGGATAACCATCATAATCTTACTTGTGCTAAACGTAGGGAATTTTCGGGAATGATCCACAATAACTATCAATAATAATTCCAGCAACCCCCAGCAACCATCCATTCCCTACGTTTAGCACCAGTAGTGTTGCACCATGTTGCACCATGGGTTTGTCTAATATGGCGCCTCGAAATCCATTGCTTAGTCATCATTTTCCCTATGGCCATTTCGAAGGTTTTTTCCTTATCAGACTCACATCATATTCAGTTGGTGAGAAAACCCCCATTTCCATTGAATCCCACTAAATCCCATTGAATCCCATTAAATCCCATTGAATCCCACTAAATCCCATTGTAATATATTAATATATATATATACACTGTACTTGTTTTTGCGGCTGAAATCCTGACCTTTTTTGAGGCGGAAAGCGAAACGGAGCGGTTCTGAACGCGGTCTCCGCGAAACGGAAACGCGAGAAAATGGAGGGTTTCACCGCAGAACATCTGGATTTCAGCAGCAAAAAATGGTTGATTTCTGTCTTCGAACATGGAGTTGAAACGAGCTGTGATTTAACTGGTCAAATCGTTAAACGTTGTGATTTCAGCAACGGAAATACGGGAAAACATGTAGTGAACTCTGTCATCTGTAAGCTGCTGGTGGATCTATCGCATATCGAAAGGTGGATTTCTCATATACATGGCCAAGATGGTAAGGAAAGTGTCATTCGAATCTTGGGCATCTTGGCAACAAAAAAGAATTATGATAAAACCCCCTACGAAACTGGTGAATTTCTAACTGCAGGTGACTTTATTTACTGCACATCGGCTGCATCTCAAGCAACAGAATGTATTGGTGGCTTTTGAGTGCAACAACTCGATTTTCGGATCGATTCCCGGCCCCCTTGCTGGGTCAGATATCGGCGTGTGGATTCCACCACTTAACGACGCGTTTCCGGATGGCGCAGCCGCTGGATGTTTGCGAGTTACGACCCAAAAACGAGGGTTTTTATGCAAAGTCCACCTGACGAGAATCTGGTTGGTGGTGACTGGAACATGAATGGATTATTTTCCATTTCATATAGTGCTAGTATGGGATAATCCTTCCCATTGATTAATAGTAACCATATTGGGAATAGTAGCCCCAACTGACTAATAATATATGGGATATCCCATAGGATCCATGGTGCTGGAATATTTACCTGTCCATTTGCCCGAACAAAATCACCCAGTTTTGTGGGTAAATATACCATACATGGATCCTATGGGTATGGGATGTCATCCTTCCCATTGACTAATATTTTTCAAGATGGGCAGGTCAACCGCCAACCAGGAATTGTTTTGAGTCCGATCTTCCCTGGAGCGAGTCCGAAGATCTACCCTCTGGTAATGACGATTTCAGTTTGCGAACTTGAAAATGACCATAGTTACATAGTTGATTTATGTTGATTTAGCCATATTTAGCCATGAAAAGTTTGAATATTTCCATTGTTGTGTAAACGTTTACCAGGCCGGGTAATCTTGGAATAATCCCCCAGGAAAATCACCATAAATATATAGGTGGTATGGTTACCACTCCCAGTCATGGCTGGTTTATGGCATTGTTTTGCCCACATGAAAACCTTTAGATTTAGCACCAAAAAAAACAGCAGAGATCTACTTCCAGCTAAGCGTTTGGGACAATCACTGAGACCTAGACCCGAACAAAGTCGTCCCAGAAAAAAATTGGGTAAAAATTCGCCAATTTTACTACCATGTGGGGCTTGCGGTCGATAGCTAAGTCATGCTAATAACTACAATCACTAGGATTTAACTATGGATTTAACTATAGATGGGGTTAAAGCACCATGTCATTCGGTGCTTTTTGAATGTGTAAACCTACAAGAGAGATCTGCCCTATCAGGCTATCGGGATTTCCATGAATACTGTATCCATGGAGTAGAAACGCCGGAAATAACGAGAAATCCTCCATTTAAAATGTCACATGTTCCACGGTTTTGCCATGATATGGGATATTATGATCATGGGATATATCTAGATATATCTATATCATAATAGTGATCATTATCTAACACTGATTGGTGGTTTGGAACATGTTTTTTTCCCATTCAGTTGGGAATGTCATCATCCCAACTGACTTTCACTGCATCATTTTTCAGAGGGGTAGGCGAAAAACCACCAACCAGTCATGTATTTGATGAACCATCCATTTATCCATCAATTTTGTCAGCAAGAAGATCTGCGGTCACGAACTTAAATCCTCTGTGGTCATCATCCTCCAAGCAGAAAAACTTTGACCCAGGAATCCAATCATCACGGCAGTGATGAACTGGGGGATGGCGTCGGATCTTTCGCAGCATTTTTCAAGCATTGGCTGCAAATCAGATGAGTTCCAGTAATAAAATATCCACAAACCAAGTTAGTGAGATTTTACCATCAAAACTGTGGATTCTATGAATTCTATGGTATATATATATATACTGTATATATATATATACTGGTTGGTGGTTTGGAACATGTTTTTTTTTCAGCTGGGAATAATATAATCCCAACTGACGAAGTCCATCATTGTTCAGAGGGGTAGGCTTGAAACCACCAACCAGAAGAATTTTGGAATGGAAAATGCGGGGCCCATTTTCACTACACAAAGATACACAAATCGCTAACCAAGAGGATGAACTCCACAAAAAGTGCCCTGAGATGCCAGTATGGTCTCGGATTGGAGGGTTTTGGTTTTGAAGTCCACCTGGCTGATATGGACTTGTCTAAATCCACTGGTTAATGATCATTTTCCCTATTAAAATGTATTTTTTTGGGCATACATGTTTTTCACAGAAGTCCATGTCCTTTTCTCACATGGGCGCCTGAGCCACCCAGATCATTTCTTCGCCTATGGAAGGAATGGATTTGCAGAGAATTTTTTACGGTTTCCGGTTCCACTGGAGTAACCAGGAGGTTTCCTAAGTCATAGGGGTACCCCTGTTATCATCCAATTTTTGATGATATTTTCCATGTTGAAAACCATCCAGCTATTGTAGCAGCATTTAAGTGGAAAGCCCCACATAACTCCTCCCAGCTCATTCTTTCACCAGAAGTCTTGGCCCGTTGGCCGGATGACTTCATGGTGAACTGTCGGCCCCCGTAAGATGCATAAGGATTTTTCTGCAGCTAACTCCTCTTGGCATATCCATAGCAAAACTTCAGATGCTGGTGTTGCTAAACATGTCTTTTTGGAACTCGTCTTGGGAGCTATATATGTGAAACAGCTCCCATATTGTTTTGTTGTGGAAGCCATTCACAACGAGGGAAGGCAAAGCAAGTGCACAATGGTTCGATCTTGCCCATACTCCACTAACATATAATTAGAACCTCCCATGTGGCAAGTTTCTAGCCGCTAGCAATGAGCCTGTGAACATTGGGCATTTGGCCAGCGATTTTGAATTGAATACTTGGTTGCAACAAACTGCTTTGGTACATATACCAGTAAAACACATCCGACACATTTGTTTCTTGATGTGGACTTACCATTTCGGTGAAGTAATTCAAACATATTCAAACAGTTTTCGGGAAAAGCGATGTCATTTTGTACCTAACTCCTAGTCAGTTCTATTGGTTGGGCTTTTCTCCTCAGCAGTGCCAGAATTCGCAGAGCCAATGGCAAAATCATCTTTGTTTGGCGGTTCAGAAGTCCAGAAATGGAGGACATTTAGGCCCCATTTTGTGGCAAATCAACGGAGTGTGACTGATTTGTGTATGGTGAGTTTCCCAACTTGGCGTCAAGAATTCGTCTGTTGCTCTAGCTCGATCAGCCATGCCATGCTGGGGCTGCGCAGGATGGGAAAGTCCGAGAGGGTGTGCCAAGAACTACCAGTTACATCCAGTTACGGTTCAGAACCAAGCGTGTAATGTGAGAGTGTCTGGAAATGGCATGTATCCCCCAAGTAACTATTTTGACTAAGAACATGATGATTAACCACTGAACAGAACAGGGTGCCATATTTTCAGACAAAGCCATGTGTATGGTATCATGATTGTGATGTAGGAAACCATGTTTTTTATAGTTTTGTTTTTTTTTTTTTAATGATGTTTTTATAATGGCATTTTTGGGGCTTTCCCTTGATTCATATGCAGTTGAATAGGGAAATATGGCGCCCATCCGCAATGATCTACCGATGATTTACCCGTGAAACTTGGTGACATGTCTGGGTAAATTATAACGACCTCACGTCGCGACCGAAGCCTGGAATCATGGTTAGAACGGGGAATTATCCCAAAATGGCCTTATTTCAGGTTAGTGAATTACTATAATTTGCCCAGACATGTAGATCTATACAAATGATTTATACATATTTTATTCCGTCTATATGATTTATACATATTGATAAGAACTGGCTTGCTGGTGCTTAGTAGGAAATGGATGGGAATGGGGGAATGGGATGATTATTGATAGTTATTGTGGATCATTCCCTCATTCCCTACTAAGCACCAGTAAGTATACCACGTGTTTTTTTTTCACATGTTTTTCCTATGATAATATAGACATAATCCATAGTTTCTTGGCAATACCTCAAGTATTGCTTCTTCCATTTTTGTACTTCATTATGATAACAGAATAACACTATAATGAATAAAGTGATCACCATAATTATTCTGTGCTTCCATTTTTAATCAATCATAACATAATGACACCATCATCTCTATGCTTGAAGTGACATTTTCCGACATTTTCCCGTCCTTCCGTGATCGTTGCAGCCTGGCTGCCCCACAACGACTTCGTTGACCCAGCCGTTCCGTTTCGCCTTGGCGTCGTTTCAAAGTGGAGCACATCTGGGTGTCACGGTGATTTCTCGGTGATTTACCCTTTGGTTATGACTAACTGCCATGGAAAATCATAACTTTTAATAGGTACATCATGGTACATCATCTATTTCGATTAGGGTCATTTTCCATAGCTATGTTGAATAACCAGAGGGTAGATGTTGAAAAGTTGATACCCACTGATCTACTGTATACACCTGTATAATATAATTACATAGACATGTACATATGTGTACTGATACTATGCATATATTGCATTTGGTGCCCTTTCTGGAGCCTATCCACAGGTCGGATTTTCATTTGCGACCTGAATACACAAAACGGCGAGCAAATAGGGTTGAAGAGAGATTTGTAGTGAAACTTAATGATGGATGATAAAAAGAATGGCTAAGTATGGCTTCAAACAAAACAATCCAATCACATGTTACTTTACTGAATTTTGAGCAGATCAACCGTAGGTTTGGACCCAACAAAAACTGGATTGCATCCTTTGGATTGGTGAAGTAAATGGAGGAAAATGCACCCATTGATACTTAAACTTCAACAAATTGGTGACCTTCAAACTTGCCCCGGTTTGCCAATTTCGCCTGACGTCGCCTGAACGGCTGATTTTTATTGAGTTCCCATTTCCAAGGTCACTATTCCCATAGAAGGTGGACATCCACATTTCTCACATGTCCATTGCCTCGGGTCAAATTCCTCCATGGAATGGGCTTCCAAATTTTGAAGGCAACTCCAACCATAGGGGTAAGATTTTTCAAATAAACATTTGAAGGCCATGTTCAAAATCCCATAGATCAAATCACAAGGTGGAGCCTAGTTAAAAGTTACTTTAGTATTAGCCCATGAATACTGAAGTTATTAAACCCAGCCAGCCGTTTTCCCGGGTTTCTACGCCAGGTTCATGGCCTTGGGTCGACGGCCACCCCGGGAGGTCTCTTCGGATGAATGGTCAATTTCACCAGCCAGGACTTATGGTCAAGGTGGTGCCCCATAGTTAGCTAAGTTGGTTTATAAGTCCAACAACTAGAGTTTATGGGGGTTATATCTATAGTTAATGGGGATTATAAACCAACTTATAACTATGGGGGCACCACCTTGTAGATATATCGAACTAGTAAAAATGGGCTTATAATTGATCCATTTATACGAATGAGGGCACCACATTTTTTTGGGATGAATGTTTTTTTTTTAGATATATTATAGAATAGGCACATCATGGGAGACTATACCCTCTGGTTATGTCAAAATAGCTATTGAAAATGGCCACAGAAATAGTTGGTTTTCCCATTAAACATGCTGATTTTCCATAGCTATGTAAACGTTTACCAGAGTGCAAGCAACAATATGACTTTGATCATGACCTCACGTCGTGACCTCTCTGCAGTTTTTTAGTTTTGGTATATTGGGAATCATCGCCTGACCTTATGATATTACCTTTTTCATGTTGGTGAAGGATGATAAATGATGATAAATGATGATAAATGATGATAAATGATGATAACTGATGATAATCTAATTCAGCCAGATGAATGCAAAAAATGGTGACCAAAAGCCCTATTTTGATTGGGCAACAAGCGGCGGTTGTTGTACTACTGTAATTACCTGGGGTCTAGCAGCGACTGCCTTGCCCATCTACCATCAATCATGAAACCATTGGGAGTACCCTACACTTTCCAAATGATCGTCAATTTTTGGTCAGTTCTATCTTTTCAACAAGCCCCTAAAATTAAGATATGCTTTTCAGAATGTCAATAAGGTGGCGTATCATTAGACTTTTAGAGATACATGTCATTGGGTGAGGCTATCCTGATAGAATAGTACCATAGTTGCACCATATACATACAAGGTAAACACAATATTATACCAATATATAGAATAGTATTATGCTTTCTAAAGTTGGGCAAGGTGTGGTCGGCTGAATGTTAATCACCAAATTCATCCAGTATGTTTTTTTCCATTGACATATTTTTTTTCACTTCTTTTACATGTGTATATATATATGATATGTGTTATTTCTTTGATAGATGGTCAACATATGTGCCAAAAAAATATCAGGCAGCTCCTTTTTTTCAGGTGAAATATCACAATTTGCCACGCGAATTGGTCTCCCGGATTTGGCTGAAGTGTGAAAGCCCAAACATGGCACATTGAGAGTTGATTGACCTATTCAAGATTGTGATTTTCCATAGCTATGTAAACGTTTACCAGAGGGTATATATATAATATATAATATATAATATATAATGTATAATATATAACATATAATATATAATATATCAATATTATATATTATCATTATATATATATATTATCATATTATATATTATACATATTATCATATTATATATTATGTATCAAATATATTTTATATTATATATTATATATATTATATATTATATATTGTATATAATTATATAATATATAAGATATTATATTTGATATATACTATAAAATATGATTA